>Ga0214542_1001871_pt1 | contig 43502 bp, 17 predicted proteins | sample CNSS1metaG_FD_160096 | JGI IMG/M metagenome (GOLD analysis project Ga0214542, IMG submission 160096) | Root nodule microbial communities from cowpea collected in UCLA plant growth center, Los Angeles, California, USA - CNSS1 | ecosystem: Host-associated > Plants > Roots > Nodule | place: USA... | reverse complement strand
CTTAAAAGTCATTATATATATATATATATATATTTGAAACTATAAATTTTAAGATATTTATAAGATAAAAAAGATTTTTATTATAACGGTACAAAACTATAACATATTAAAAGGTTAAATATGTTTTTTATCCATTAACTTTAAGTGAAAATTAGAATTGGTCTTTTTTTAAAACTTTGATCCTATGTAGTTTCCCAATCTTAGAAATACATGAATTTAATCTTTTTAACCCAATTTTGTTATGCTTATTTGATGTTTCAAACATGTTTCATGATAGCATTTGAGTTGTTTGACACATTTCTACTTCAACATTAGCTAGAAACGCATTTGAAACGTCAATAAACTTAAAAAAATGGATAAAGAAACTAAATTCACGCATTTTTAAAGATGGAGGATTAAACTAATTCAAAATTTTGAAAATAAACTAATCTTATTTTTTACTAAAAGTACCACAAACATATTTAATCACATATTTAAGACTACTTGACTACACCATAGTGATCCAGTAAATCGCTAGATAACATGAAGAGTACAATAAAATAATGCATTTTGGGATAGATTTTTCTCTTAGACATCTAAAACGCAAGCTATCGTGGCACAATTAACAACAGAAACAAATCCGTGGCAACTGCAAATACTACAAGTCAAGTAATATGACATCGAAATATACTTTAAAAATTGGAAGACAACAAGATGAATCCACTGTTATCTATCATGACGTCAGGTAATAATGACAAAGAATTAAGCTCATCATTTAAGAATAAAATCCATATCTATTAAGGAAAAGTATTATTAGAATGTGTTGCAAATCCTAGAAAAATAAAGGAATGTCCTAAAACTATGTATTGTAATATAGAAGAAAAGAGAAGTATTAGAAAATTATAGAATCATGAAAAGTTTAAGCTACTCACAGACAGTGTCTCATACCGTCATTTGAAAACTAGATAGAAAAATATTAAAAACCTATTTTCTGTTTTATCTAAAGTGTCTGTTAGCTTTCATATTTTAACATCTATTCATTCCCTTGCACATAATGAAACAACTCCCTCTTCAACCATTAATCCCTTTTTCTTCATTCTCTCAAAAATTACAAACAGGAACATGTTAAAAAGAGGTTGAGATTTCCTTGAGCAGTTTATATAATATTATCTTAGGAAATTAGTTACATCAACATAAGAATATAAAGGAGAGTTAATTAAGGGTAGTAACCATGTTCAACTCTTCAATTCGTTAGAGATATGGTCAATCCTTCGAACCTATAAATTTCCTAAATTGATTCACCTAAAAAATAAAATAAATGATATAGAAAATATCCCCTCTAGAAGTGAAGTCTTCTTTTTCTAAACAATATAGTTTAACATAATCATAAAATCACTTTTCAGGATAGACATTTTACATTTTGCTTACGCTATATTATAAAAAAAATTAACTAAAAGAGATATTTATGGTGATGTATAGCAATTTGTTTCACCAAGAATAGTTACATTAATGCATGGTGTATCACCTATATTAAATACAAAGATCGAAGTTTCAGTGAATCTCCTAAAGTGTAAACAAAAAAAGCTGGAATATAAACTTCTGCATATATTTTTCTGAAAATTAAACGGGTAGAAAATTTATGGCAATTGATGGAAAACAGCTTAATGTTTGTGATGACGGGAAGACTTAAGATTCATTGGTTGAATTGACTGGTGACCATAACGTAAACCATGATTCATATGAATCGATTACTCCATCATCACGGACATCTCTGAACTCCCTCATTCAGATCACTCATTTCCATTAATCCACTCCATTTTCTACCATGGCTGCTGAAATGATTAAAGGTGCTCTTGTGTCCTCTTTCGTTCAGATCACAATTGACAATTTGGCTTCTCGTTTTGTGGACATATTTCGTGGAAATAAAAGCAACAAGAAGATGCTAAGCAACTTGAAGGTGAAGCTCCTGGCCGTTGATGTTGTGGCTGATGATGCAGAACAGAAACAGTTCACAGATAGACGTGTTAGAGAATGGCTTCTCCAAGCCAAAGATGCTGTGTTTGATGCAGAGGATCTCTTGGAGGAAATAGATCATGCACTCTGCAAAACCCAAGTGGAAGCTCAATCTCATAGTACTGCTACAAAGGTGTGGAATTCCCTCAAATCTCCTTTTGTCAGTTCCTTTAAAAATGAAATTGAATCACGGATGGAAAAACTCATTGAGAACCTAGAATATCTAGAAACACGAAGCCATGTTCTAGGTTTGAAAAGGAGTGATGATGTTGGGGAGGGATCAAGATCAGGAAGTAAATTACGATCAACATATTTGCCAAACGATAGTGTTATCTATGGCAGAGATGAAGACAAAGAATTTGTGTTTAACTGGCTAACATCTCACACTCCCAACAACTTGTCTATACTTTCTATTGTGGGAATGGGAGGGGTGGGTAAGACCACTCTTGCCCAACATGTATTCAATGATCCAAGATTGGATACTGGTGAGGATAAATTTGACTTCAAAGCTTGGGTTTGCGTCTCAGATGAATTTGATGTTTTCAAGGTATCAAAAGCAGTTCTTGATGGTGTTACTGAATCATCTAATAATAGTACAGATACAGGGATGGTTCACAAAAGATTGACAGAAAAATTGGCGGGGAAAAAGTTTATTCTTGTTCTGGATGATGTTTGGAACCAAAACCAATCCAAATGGGAAGAAGTGCAAAAGCCCCTTGTTTTCGGAAAAGGGAGTAGGATTCTTGTGACTACTCGTGATGAGAATGTTGCTGGTACCATGCGGTCAGAAGTACACCTCCTAAAGCTATTACAAGAAGAAGATTGCTGGAACGTATTTGCTAAGCATGCATTCCAAGATGATGAAACTCAACAAAATTCGGAGTGCAGGGAGATTGGCATGGAGATTGTTAAAAAATGTGAAAGACTACCTCTTGCCTTGAAAACGATGGGAAGTCTTTTATACAACAAATCATTTTCTGAATGGAAAAAAGTGTTCGAAAGTGAAATATCGGAACTTCCGGAAGAGCGATGTGCTATTATTCCCCCTTTAGCATCGAGCTATATCCACCTTCCTCCCCATTTGAAGGTCTGCTTTGCTTATTGTGCTCTGTTCCCCAAGGATCATGAGTTTAAGAAGGAGCACTTGATGCACTTGTGGATGGCTGAAAATCGCCCACACCGTCGTTCAGAACAAGATTGCCATGACCACTTCAATGATCTACTATCAAGATCCTTCTTCTAAAAATCTGGTAAAATGCAAGAAGTATTTGTCATGCATGACCTTCTACATGAGTTGGCAAAATATGTTAGTGGAGACATATACTTCAGGTGGGAAGATGCTCAAACAAAAAGGATACAAGAAGTAACTCGTCATTTTTCAGTTGAAAAGGAACATTTGATTGAGTTATGGATTACTGAAAATTTCCTACAACACGGTAAGAGTCCAGAAGAAATTGGCCAACAATACTTCAATGAACTATTATCAAGGTCCTTCTTTCAACGATCAGGTGATGCGGAAGAACTATTTGTAATGCATGACCTTCTACATGATTTGGCAAAATATGTTGCTGGGGACATATATTTCAGGCACGAATTTGGTCAAACAAATGAGATACAAAAAGTAACTCGGCATATTTTATTTAAACTTGGTTACTTCGAACGCTTTCATGGGTTTGGAACTTTATGTAAAACGCAAAGGTTGCGAACATTTCTGCCAACACCAGATAGGGAAATGGATTTCTTTTATTGGTTTTGCGATATGTCCATACATGAATTGTTCACCAAGTTCAAATTCTTGCGTATCTTATCGCTCTCTCATTGTTCTGACCTTGAAGAGTTACCTGACTCTGTCGGCAATCTTAAGCATCTCCGTTCGTTAGACCTCTCTTGGACTAACATAAAAAAACTATCTGAAAGTATATGCTCACTTTTCCACTTGCAAATACTGAAGTTGAACTGTTGTATGCATTTGGAGGAGTTGCCCTCAAATTTGCATTTAATCACCACTTTGTGTCGTCTTGAATTTACATTTACTCAAGTGAGAAAAGTGCCACCAGGTTTGGAAGAACTAAAGAATCTTAAAGTAAGGATGGATATATTTAAAGTTGAGCATAGCATGGAGTCGGGTATTCAACGGCTAGGAAAGCTCAACAACCTTCATGAAAGCCTATCAATTCAGGGGCTGCAGGACATTGAGAATCCCCGAGATGCATTAAAAGCATATTTGGAGAATAAAACACACCTATTGAGGTTGGCGTTGGTATGGAACAGAACTGGGAACTTTATTGATTCAAAAAGGGAAGAGGACGTAATTGAGAATCTGAAACCTCCTAAAAACTTGAAGGAGTTGTCAATCTTCAACTATGGTGGCAAACAACTTCCAAATTGGTTACTAGAGAATTCACTGTGGAATATGGTGTCCTTAGAGTTGGATGGATGTGAATCTTGCCAACGTTTACCTCCGCTTGGTCTTTTGCCATTTCTGAAGGACCTGGATATTTCAGGGTTTGATGAGATAGTGAGCATTGATGTTGATTTTCATGGGAACAACTCTTCTTCATTTCAATCCCTTGAAAGATTGGAGTTCTCCAATATGAGGCAATGGGAAAAATGGGAATGCCAAGCTGTGACAGGTGCTTTTCCAAACCTTCGAATTCTTTCTATAAAGGATTGTCGGAAATTGAAAGGACAACTGCCAAAGCTACTTGTTCCTTTGGAAAAACTAAGAATTCGAGAGTGCCAACAACTTGAGGGTTTCGCTCCCAGGGCTCTAGAATTAAAACTACATGATTGTGGAAAGGTGCAGTTGGATTGGGCTACAATGGAATGGCTCAGAATGGGTTGGCACAACATGGAAGCATCATTCTCTGAAAGCGATGGGTCTCACACTCTTGATGAGTTGGAAATTGAAGGGTCATTGATGACTCAAACACCTCTAATGACCTTTCCACTAGATTCCTTCCCAACAGTCACAAAACTTGTTCTATCTACGTTTGGTAACCTACAGATGATTTCACTTGATCAAGCTCGTCATGATCTCGAAGATCTAACAATCAATAAGTGCCCTAAACTAGAATCATTGCCTGCAAACATGCATGTGTTGCTTCCATCTCTCTGGAAATTACTGATAATAGACTGTCCAAGAATTGAGTCGTTCCCTAACGGAGGTTTGCCATCAAATCTAGAAGAGATGAAACTCATTAATTGCTCTAGACTTATTGGGTCATTGAAAGGAGCTTTCAGAGACCGTTCTTCTTTGGAAAGCTTATGGATTGAAGAACTGGATGCAAAATGTTTTCCTGATGAAGGTTTGCTTCCATTCTCTCTTACTTCCTTAACCATCCGTGATTGTCCAAATCTAGAAAAATTGGATTATAAGGGTCTTTATCAACTCTCATCTCTCAAATTATTGATTCTTGTTAACTGCCCCAACCTCCAATGCTTACCAGAGGAGGGTCTTCCCAGATCAATTTCAGATTTTTGTATAACCAATTGTCCTTTGCTCGAACAACGTTGTCGGAATGAAGGAGGGGAGGATTGGGATCGAAATCTGCATATATTGTAGTGATGTTGTTTGTTTTGAATAGTGGTGCATTTGGTTTGACTACAATTTATTTTCTTTGGAATCTGTATCAACTACTTTTCTCTTTTGTTGGTAGTCCTAAAAAGCTTATAAAAATTCACCCCTATATTACTTTTGTGAATAAAATACTTAATAAATTATACAATTTTGTTTGAAATCCTTGAAATATATATTCATTTATATTTTGTGTTAGATATTATATTATTTCTTTTAACTTATACTTTAAATATTTTTAAATGTGTTTTTTAGTTATTTGCATCATAGTAATGGATATGTTTTTCTTATATTTTTATCTTAACATATGTTGCAAATATAGTAACATATTCCTTTGTCTGTCTATCTAATTATTCACTCTTCACGTGTGCACGACACACAGTGTCATGTCCTGCCTTGTCAATGATGATCTTCTTCCTGTATTTATTGTTTTGCTTGACTCTTATACAGATAAAAAAGGAAAATCTCCATTGAGTATCATGATTTTTTAACTGTGAAAGAGGAAATTTTGCCACAAATCAGAACTCCTTTTGGCTAAAGACTGAACTTCAAGAAAATTAGGTTTTTCAAAATTCCCTCTTTTGGGCATAAAGTCCAAAATTTGACATTAAATACGTGAAAGTTGAAAACTGTGACAAAAATTGGAACTTTTTATGTCGAAAGAGTGAACTTTTCCGACATTAGAGTTTTAAAAATGTTTATTTTTGGATAAAAGGGCGACCATTCGAGGCTTCAATACCACAAGGGAAACTTTACCAATAATCGATATTTTTTCTTGTTTGGTAGAGACTTCAAAATTTTTAAAATGTTTGGTTAGTCTTTAAGAAAACTATCGTAGGCATGAAAGAATAAAAGAGTATTTTTGTTTTTGAAAATCCGTTATATAAATTTATATTATTTTAATAGGTTTTGCTACTTAGGATGTCAACGGGACGGATAAAGTACAGGTAGTAATTCTCTCGTACCCTACCTGCTAAATAAATATTTACTCCGTACCTGTATTCATATCTATCAAATATCCGTTATGCGGATACCTGCATAATTTTTTAATATTCACGGATATTCACGGGTACCCGCAAATATTTTAAAAAAATAAAAATATTTAACAATATATTTTAATCGTAAATTCAAATAAAATACAATATATATAACATTTATAAATTTCAAACAAAGTCCAAATAACTCATTTAAATAGTGTTGAATGACAATTTACAAAAAAATGAAATTTTTTTAAAAACTAATTGATAAAAAAATAGCTTATTCAAAATCAATATATTAATATTTTAATCATGTTTTTTTTAATTTAAATTAAAGTATAACGGGTACGAGTATCCACGAGTACGGATACTATAATACTCGTACCCTTCCCGTTAACATGCGGGTATTAAAAATAGTCGTACTCCGTACTCATTACCTGCGAGTATCCATTTATATACTTGTGAGTTTTATCTGTGAATAGTACGAATTTTTTTGACATTCCTATCGCTACACAATGTTCTTAGAACTGGTTAAGAATAGTTAAATGTGTTATCAAATGAATTATGACTTAATAAATATTAATATAATTTTATTTTAGTTAGAGGATAAAAATGTTCATAAGTATTATTAAATGTGTTTAATATTTTATTTGATACACACCAATAAAAAGTTAAAAAATAATAAAATAATAAAATAATTATATTTTAATGTTGTTAAAAATTATAATTTAATTAAACGTAAAAAAATTTAAATCAACAGAAAATTTAACAAAAAATAGTGTTGAACATCTAAAAATTTACAATAAAATAAAATAAAATATGAATTAAATAATAAAATAACTATGTTTTATTGTTGCTAAAAATTTCAAAGAGATTTTTTTCTTTTGCAAAAATTAAAAATGATTTACCTTTTAAACATTTCAACTTTTCACATTTCAAGCTTTCACATATAGGTTCTTCAAGTGTTAGAAAAATATTTTTCTATTAAATTATGTCTTTAGTCTTTAATTTTGTAAAAAAATATTGATTTTGATCCCTTTATTTGTATACGTATAAATGAGTTTCCTAATTTGGAAAATGTTATCCATCATACCCTTTCTCTTCGTATGGGTTAAACGTCATTAAAGGAACGGTGACTAGGCATGATTATGAATAAATAATGACTGGGTAAAATGAGATGAGTAATGTATATTATTGTTTTTTTAATAATTAATATGTTAAAAATGTGTTAGAATAGGAGTTTTTAATTAACAGATATTGACACTCATTTTGCTGCGATATTAGGATTTTTTTTTTTCAAGGAAAATGGGAATGGAAGATCGATAGAAGATTGAGGTGTTTGGTGAAAGTTTTCATCTCTCCGGGAACGTGTTCGGTGGAATCGTGGTTTCATAGCAATCGAAGGTTGTGACTATATGTTATCATCTCAATCTCTCATGTCTCTTTTGTTCAGTGTTTTTTGTCAACGTATACTATAGGTTGTTTTGTTTTGGAAAACCGAAGTACTTATGTGAGATATTGGATGTTTAAATATTGGGGTATGTGTAGTTTAAAAATGAGTCTATGTTCCACCATGTTACAATCTGTGTTTCCGTTGTGGTCTTCCCATTTCAAAGTCGTATTCAGTTATCTGTTTAGGTGTATTATAAGTTTTAATATATGTTTATTTTTTGTCGCTATACCATAAAAGAAATGAGGAACTCTAAATGTTCATTATTCTTTTTTCATAGTCACTTAAATAGTTCTATTAATTTATATTATTTTTAATTAATATTAATATGGTAAACCTATCTGCTTTCCAACTTAATAAATATGACGTAAACAAAATAATGGCCACTCATTGATTAAAGGAAAACAGCTATGAATGATTTTTATTTATGACGGGAAGACTCAAGATACATTGGTTGACCGGTGACCATAAAGTAAAGCATCATTCATAAGAAAACGGGAAGTGATTGGTTAACAAAGTTTTTTAACAAACTTTTTGACAAATTACTAAGTAAAAAAGTATTATTTTATTATTTTATTTTGGTTAAAAAATAAAATGATAATCTATTTTAATTCCATTTATAGTAACTTTGTCAACTTTGTCAAAACATTATTTTCCTAAGAAAACAGCTTTTTACCACTCATCATCTCTGATATCTCTGAACTCACTCATTCAGATCACTCATTTCCATTAATCCACTCCATTTTCTACCATGACTGCTGAAATGATTAAAGGTGCTCTTGTCTCCTCTTTCGTTCAGATCACAATTGACAATTTGGCTTCTCGTTTTGGAGACATATTTCGTGGAGATAAAAGCAACAAGAAGATGCTAAGCAACTTGAAGGTGAAGATCCTGGCCGTTGATGTTGTGGCTGATAATGCAGAACAGAAACAGTTCACAGATGGACGTGTTAGAGAATGGCTTCTCCAAGCCAAAGATGCCGTGTTTGATGCAGAGGATCTCTTGGAGGAAATAGATCTTGCACTCTGCAAAACCCAAGTGGAAGCTCAATCTCATAGTACTGCTACAAAGGTGTGGAATTCCCTCAAATCTCCTTTTGTCAGTTTCTTTAAAAATGAAATTGAATCAAGGATGGAAAAACTCATTGAGAACCTAGAATATCTAGAAACACAAAGCCATGTTCTAGGTTTGAAAAGGAATGATGATGTTGGGGAGGGATCAAGATCGGGAAGTAAATTACGATCAACATATTGTCAAAGTTTGGAGGAGTTGCCCACAAATTTGCATTTACTTACCAATTTGTGTCGCCTTGAATTTATTGGGACTAAAGTGAGAAAGGTGCCACCACATTTGGGAAAATTAAAGAATCTTAAAGTAGTAATGAATTTTAATGTTGGCCATGGCAGAGAGTTCGGTATTCAACAGTTGGGTGAGCTCAACATTGATGGAAGTTTATCAATTGGGGAGCTGCAGAATGTTGAGAATTCGAGGGATGCATTAGAAGCAGATTTAAAGAATAAAACACACCTTGCGAAGCTAGAGTTGAGATGGACAAGGATTGGGAACTCTATTGATTCAGAAAAAGCAGAACACACAATTCAGAATCTGGAACCTTCCAAAAACTTAAAGGAGTTGTTAATCTCTAACTATGCTGGCAAACAATTTCCAAATTGGTTATTGAAAAATTCATTGTGGAATATGTAGTTGAAAATTCATTGTCCTTGGAGTTATGTAGTTGTGCACCTTGCCATCGTTTACCTCCGCTTGGTTTACTGAAAGGAGCTTTGGGAGGCAATTCTTCTTTGAAAAGCTTGTGGATATCAAAACTGGATGCAGAATGCTTTCCAGATGAAGATTTGCTTCCACCAACTCTTACTGAACTACAATTTTATGATTGTCCAAATCTAAAATCCCTGAACTATAACGGTCTCTCTGAACTCTCATCTCTTAATTCACTGACTCTTCGATTGTGTCCCAACCTCGAATACTTACCAGAAGAGGGTCTTGCCAATCAATTTCATTTCTTCATGTAAGAGATTGTCCTTTGGTCGAAGAGCTTGACGACGAAGAAGGAGAAGAATGGAAAAAGGTTGTTCACATTGAAGAGGTGTTGTTAGAGTGATGTTATTTGTTTTGAATACTCATGCATTTGGTCCTCTACAATTTATTTTTCTTTTGAGTGTGTATCAATAATTACTTTCCTCTGTCGTCGGTAGTTCTGCAAAAAGTTTGTAACGAATATATCTACAATATACTTAAAATTTTAAGTACTCAATTAAATTAGGAAATATAAAATGCAATAATAGTTGCAAATACATTAATTTTAAGTTTCTAATATGATTTTTATTTTTATTTTTAAAATTTACTAAATTATTTTTAGAATAAAATACTTAATAAATTAGTTTTAATATGCTTATTTACTACATTAGTAGGTTGATGCATCTCATTAGCATGTTGTTGCATCTTATTAGATGGAGATTTCACTCCAAACTTCTGAGGCTGCACCACGACTCCACCTATACAAGAGTCTGAGTCTTATGTCCCAATGATTATATTAATACGTAATTAAGAGACTAAATTTGATTATCAATAATGTGTTTGATTACTGATGATTATTTTAATTTATAATTAGGTAACCCAATTTGATTAAATATCAAGTTTTTAAAGGCAACTAGATAAGATAGTGTGATGCACAGAAAATAATTTTATGGTGCTGGTAATTATTTTTTTGCTGAGTATTAATATTTTTAAAGTAAGTAGTAATTTAATGTGATTAGTGAAAATAATGAGTTAATTTCGTGGGTTTAGTTGATATATTATTAAGTATACCGAAAGAATTAAGCATATTTATAAAGTTCAAAGTAGCTATATTTTTCCGTAATGTCTTCATTTCAATATTTAAAACATTATTTATTTTGTTAACAATAAGACAAATTAAAATTAAAAAAAATAATTAAACAAGTGTGAGTGATATATTTTGTATATTTTTTTAATTAAAACATTTAAATATGCAACAAAAGAACTAGTTGAGATGAAGATATTTGATTAATAAATTTTATGACATGTACAACATATTATATAATAAAATATCTTTAATTTACTTCTCATTGTATAAAAAATATAATATAATAAATTTTATTTTTTTTAACTAGACCTTATAATATTTTTATATTAATTCTTTGAGATCTTAAGTAAATAGATGATAGACAAAACAATTTCAATGATGATGTCTTTAACGTCAGCATCATTCTAATGAATTCAAATATAACATATGGTTAGGAGTTGATGAGCCAAAAGATATACCTAAACAATCTGTCATTTTTCATTCTCAACCACTTGTGTGGTGAATATTTTGATTGGTTTGAATGATACTAAAAAGTTTCATAACATGTACGTTTTTTCTTATATAATAACATTCATTACAAAGTGTGAAAGAAAAAAAACTTAATGCATATTATTCAAATATATGTGTTTCAACTTATCATAGGTGTGAGTAACAGAACCAACGGAAGTAATATTAGAGATTTCAACCAAAATTTTTAGTTTATTAGATACGAATTGGAAGAAAATTTTTTATTTCAGACTTCAATATCATAGATTTCAACCAAAAATTTTAAGTTAAAATATTATTTTGTCACAATTTTTATTCAATTTTATGGTCCTAATATTATTTCTTTTTAAACAGGTCTTAATTTTTGTTTATTTAATTTAATTTAGTTCTTTGATTAACATTGTTGAAATAATTAATAACAATGAACACTCACAATTATTTGTCATTTTAAATATTTTTTACTTTTTTTTATTTTTTATTTTTTTTCAAATGTTTATATGTCAATTCAACCGTGTATCATGTCAGAATTAATATTTTATATTCAATATAATCTTTAATTTGTTATTTTTATTCAAATTACTTCTAATTATATATATATATATATATATATAGCTCCCAAAAATCTCAAACAATGAAATATACAAACTCGATGGTAATTGGTTTAAACAAGCCGATTATATCATCAAAACAACCGAAAAACAAATCCCTCTTACTTCTGAGGAAGAAGAGTTCCATCTTTTAAATGAACAAACTCTTAGGAATCAAGCCAAAAAATACAACTATCTTCACATAGGATGTATTCAAGTAGCTATAAAACCTCTAGAAATAGAAGGTTTAGATTCCTCAATCTTATGCTGTCTTAGGGATATCCGTCACTACAGATTCGATCAATCCCTCTTAGGCACTATAGAATCTTTATATATATATATATATATATATATATATATATATATATATATATATATATATGGTTGACTTGACCGGTGACCATTAAGTAAATCATCATTCATAAGAAACGATTACTCCATAAGAACTGATTGCAGAACAGAAACAATTTCAAATCCACATGTGAGAGATTGGCTTCTCGTACTCAAAGATGCCGTGTTTGATGCGGAGGATCTCTTGGAGGAAATAGATCACGCACTGTTCAAAACCCAAGTGGAAGCTCAATCTCAGTCTTCTTAATCATTTACGGAAGTCTCAAAGGGTTTTCAGTTGGTAGACTGATCTGGGAATTTATTGTGGACAAATATTTTTACTGTTTAATTTTGTTTCCAAAATAGCACGAGAATTGATTTTCAAAAAAAAAAAAAAAAAAAGCTCGTTTTATACCTCAAACAGAGTTTAAATGTAGCCAAAAGTGAATTTACCTTCTACGTTTTTACTACTGATTGAAGTACTGCATACATCGAGTAATATGAAATGAATTTTGTTGCATTAGGAAACTGTCATTAACAAGAATATGGTATTATTGATTTAAAGAATAGGACAAAAAAAAATCATCAAAACTAGTTTGAATTCAGAGTTTGAAATCATCCTTTAGAATCTTGATTCTCTTTGATTGAGCTAAATCTGGTGTGGATTTAATTTTATAACTACTAGATATAAACTCTTTATTGTCAAGATATTAGAATTGTATAAAGTGAATAATTTCAAAATATTTATGCCCATACGATTAAGGTCCCCTATTCTCCTAAATATCGAAAAACCAGTTTTCACATTTTATTGAGACATAGAAGGAAGCTAGTATTTCAAATAAAAGCTGATGAACATTGAACCTACTAAAACCTGAATTTCCTAGGCACTTTAACATCCAGAGGGGAACCTGTTGGAGCCATTTTAAATGATGGTTCATCAGCCAAAGAAAGGTCACTGATAGTTGGAACAAAAACAATGACCATTTCCGGAATACAAATCACGAGATAATTCATTTGTTTTAAGTGTCTATCACCAGGAAATCTCCATATATGATAGTGCTAATTTGTAAAAAGGAACATGATTAAAGGTGGAGCAAGTGTGTAATAAAAGGTTATGGAAGGCAGTGAAAAATGAGTAGTTACGGTCCCTGCTTTAAAAAGCATGAGAGCAAACTCGGTTAATGATGTAAAACTGAACCCAAGAGTTCTAAACCTTTTCCTGCACATAATGCCAAAACCAAACACTTGTATGCAAAGATAAATTTGGTTACAATAAGCATGATTTTATCTCCAGTCCAATAAAACTCCCTTTATCTGACTATGACGTATATATACCAGGCAATAACAAATATAATTGCAACCACTTTCAAATTAGAAACCTTTCTAAGCAATTTTCTTGCGATCCTCTGCATACTTAATGTGAAGTGTTAACCTTTGTCTGTTAAGCATTGCTCTGCGATGGATGATTAGAGTTGGTTTCGCCAAGAGTTTTGCTAGAACTGGTTGAACCACTCGATGATGTTTGGTTTGAATTGTCTCCACCATAATGTCCAATTGTTTCATGGGGATAATAAACAGGCTTAGGAGGCATTTCAAGACTTTCAGCTCTTTCTTCCAACATATCCACAACTCTTTTCATTGAAGGACGGTCATTTGGTTTCAATTGTATACACCAAAGAGCAACTACATACATTTTTTTCACCAAAATCTTATCCTCTTCTGAGGCATCTTCTATTTGAGTATCTTTTTCATCTTTAATTTGATCATAGACCCAAAAGGGGAAGTATTGTTGGCTTGAATGTTCTGCATGAGGATTTGAGTTCCTTCTCCTACTTACCATTTCCATCAAAAGCATTCCAAAACTATAGACATCGGCCTTATTTGATACTCCACCAATATTATTGTAGAATAGTTCTGGAGCCATGTAACCCAAAGTTCCTCTGGCTTTAGTTAAAGCAATAGACGTATCTTTGACACGATACAACTTTGCAAGTCCGAAATCTGAAACTTTTGGAATGAAGTTATCATCTAGAAGAATATTATGAGGCTTAATATCAAAATGTAGAATTTGCACATCACACCCTTGATGAAGATAAGCAATTCCACGAGCTATGCCAAGAGATATTTCGTATGTTTTCTCATAACTTAAAGGGATACTTTCATCCTTGGAGAAGATGTATTTATCCAACGAACCATTTCTCATGTATTCATAAACCAGAGCACGGTTTTCTCCTTCAGCACAATACCCAATAAGATGTACCACATTTACATGATGTATTCTTCCAATACTAGCCACTTCATTAATAAACTCTTCTCCATCAGCTTTTGATTTTTTCAACATCTTTATGGCTATTTCTGGCCCACTTTGAAGTTTTCCTTTGTATACAGATCCGAAACCTCCTTCACCCAATTTAACTTTGAAATCTCTGCTCATCTTCTTAATTTCTCTATATCCATACCTAATAGGATTTAGATTGTTTTGTAGCAAAAACGTTTCAATGTTCTCATACATTGAGCAATGCCTACGTCGCCACATTTGGATAAATAATCCAAGCAAAAGGGCAACTCCAAATAGAAACCTGGCTACCACAAATATTGGAATAGGGGCTACTAAAATGAGATCTCCATCCACTTGCCATTTTGAAAAGACATGTAAACGTGTTATTCTATAGATTAGTCCTGTGAGGATAAATTTCATGGAATTGTGTAAGGAAATAAACCATGTTTGGTCTAATCAGTAAGTTTGTTCAAATATGAAATCAGTAGACCAGGCATTACCCATTATGGCGAATTCAAGAAAACCTGCAAAATAACGCAATATAATAGCATCAAAACAAAAAGAACACTCAATATTTTAAGGATACTTTGGATACATATTATAAATAAGCATACGTTTTTTTTTTTTCTTTCAGAAAACGTTTATTCTAAGGATCCTAAGCTTTTCTAGCTTCATGAAATGCATTCAATTAACTTCTTGGTTTGTGATTTATCTGATGTTTGGATAGATCGCGTTTGTGGTTTTTTTCCCAAAACATCCTTTTCAAACCGATACATCTTGGTTAATGTTGAAATAAATTTGGAGAATATCGTGAACGTATCATGGAAATCCCATTGAACATCCCTTTAAGGCTTTTTGTTTAAAAAACCTGTCAACTATACTTGTTGAGCTAGAGTACAGAACTATACGCGTTTCAAAATTTATTAACGTTGATGCACAGCTTGCAAGTTATCAGAATGAATCTTACAGAAATTGTAAAGCTTATCTAATGTGTCAAAATAGTAGTAATTGAAAGGACAGAGATATGGGAGAGAAAGCTCTTACGTGCTGTATAGATAGGAATTCCAACTACGTATTCAAAAATCCGGTGCTGAATGCCTAGAACAGAAAAAGAAAACATTAGCGTATATTGTAAAGATCAAAGCTATTTGTTTGTACAACACATTTGATTAAAATCTATACTTAATAAAAGAAACAAAGAAAAATTGCAGGGTGAATAATTTTTTTCTCACCGCACTTTCCTTTTCCAAAGTCAAACTGCATAACATGGCAGTAGTTCTGATCACATCCGATTTGATGTGTAGTTTGATTGATGAAGCATCCCACACCCTTTCCACATTGATCTATACACTTAACTAGTGCCCAAGACAACCAAAACCCATTATGCAGCCACTCGTGGATATCAACATAGGAAACGGAAACGTTGTTGCCATTGTTCCAATTTGCAAAGGTAGCAACCACTAAACGGCACCCAACCTTGATGTCCATCGTTTTGAATTCACCATGGTTGGAATAAAGAACAGCATAGACATGGCCTCCAGAATCACAAAGCGTGCCATTCACTTCCACGTATCGAGAATCATCAGTCACTGGATCAGAGCAGTTTAGAAACGCTACATACGGAGGAAAACTAGAAACCCCATCCCCATTCCAGAAAGTTAGTGGATCAGTCGCGTAATCATCAGAACCCCCAATGTAAGTGAAGCTCTTTGAAAACAAGAAATAGCGAGGAATGGAGCAAACAGTGTCCTCCACAACACCTGCATCAGTTAATTGGATTTTGTATGTCTCGTAATCGATATTCTGCACATGGTATTTCCCTGAAAACAAGGTGAACACTGTCACATTCTTCACGCAATCTAATTCGTACCTTGCAAGGCCGCAACCAGGTGAATCGCCTTTGAGTCGGAAAGGATATGTTACGTTGCGAATTTTTCCACACGAAGAAGGAGCACAGAATGGATGATCCTGAGCACCGTGTGTTTGCTGAAATAGCACAATAATGATAGCCACACGGGCAATCACTGATTGTGCAGAGCACCAAAAGGAAGATAAGAACACCATTGTTTACCTCCTCTGGTCCTGTAACTGGAACACATCTTAGTTCAATAATTCACTAAAATCAACTAATAAGGTAGGACAACTTGTTGAAATTTTTTATTCAAAAGAATAATTTTGGTCCATGTTGGTCAACGCATAATAGTAACTAAGGATCATGAACTTTCCATGTGGTTGTGGTTGTCGGGTGCTTGATTCTTCATGCACCTCCATACTTTCTTGTGCACCTCTATAGGTAAAATAAAAATATCTTTTATCCAAAATTGTTATGTTTAGAGAATAATCAAACTAAATTGAATCATAATAATAAATAATAATAAATATATGAATCGAATAAAGTATAAGACACATTACACAACCAAAATAATAAATATATGAATTAAATAAAATATAAGACATATTATACATGACACTCACACATGGTATTATTATTATCATATTACATGGACAATGTCATATGTAATACAATGTAAACCTGACACATAGACAATATTCTTTATTTGTTTTTGAAAATAATACAAAAATACAAAAATACAAAAATAAAAAAAATACGAGATAATATGTGACATATTTTTTTAACATTATTCGTACAATAGTATCATAAATAACCTAATTAAATCAAATTTCATAATTTTGAATCTTATTGAGATTAAAAATATTTAAAGGACCAATTGAAATATTTTATCGGACGAAACACACGTATTTAAAACAAATAGTAATCAAGGATCATGAATTTGCAAAGTGCCTCTGATGTGGTTCTTCTTGCACCTCCATACTTTCTTTCCACATCTCGAATTAAAAAGACCATTTTACCTCTATTTTCTTACTATTACTATTCTTGATTATACCATATGAGATGTCTTCTACCAAAAAATTTATTAAATATCAACTAATTAAGAGACGACAAATACTTAACGACTATATTATATAGATTGGATACTAAGTGTTATCCATAGTTTTTAATAAATTTCATACTTATATATATATATATATATATATATATATATATATATATATATATATATATAATTATCCTTATCACTTTTAGTGTAATAATCTCCGCATTAAAATAAATTGTATAGCAATGTCATAATTACTATCATTTGAAATTTGAAAAGAAATTTAAAAATAATACATGTATATGCAATTTTTTTTATTACAGTTATTATGTCAAATGAAAATTCAGCCACTGTATCAATAAAGAATTTTTTATACTTTGTTGCGTTTATTTTATCCACTTGACCCGTCTAATTAATTTCACAAATATACTACATTTTTAAGTTTAGATGTTTATTATATTCAAACTTAAATTATATTCTATTTTAACTGAAATTGTATCAATATAGAAAAAACCTCAATCAATATAGAAAAAATTAATAAAGAAATGGAAAATGTGTGTGTGTGTGTGTGAGATAAGTTATTAATATTTTGTAATTGGTGTAAATTTTTGAGATAATAATATTGAAAAATGTACGAGTATATGGTTAAGTAATTCACCTTTATTATTATTTTGTTGTTGAAAGTTTATAAAGTACGAATTGATGGTTAAAGAATAATTAACAGGGAAATTACTTTTGCATTAAATGAAAATATATTTAAAGATAAAAATACTTGGAAAATAAATAGATCTAACAGGCTTGACATAATTGAAAATGAAACATATAAATTACAGTATTCGTCTAAATTTTATGTTCCCTTTTTCTTTGATATAGCTCCAAGTTTGGTATTCATATTGTTCCATATGTGTTGGTGGGTGTATCTCTTGTTTGAACGAAGAGTTCAATGCTTTGTCAAGTGTGGGGATGTAGAACATATGTCTCTTTAAACTTTTTTCTAGCGATTAATTATTTGTGCAACATCATAATGAGATTTGATTTCAATCATATCACACTGTGGTTATTAAATACCGTGACCGAACGAAGATAGTTAATTTTAGTGGCTTTTTTACGGCCTCCACTGCTATTTTTTGTAAAAGTTCATTGAAAGTGTATTTGTGACGGGGTGTCTGGTCGCAGGGGTGTCTGATGTGAATGTGAGACCATTATCCTACGGACTTTCCATGATGGTTGCCCGAGATCATCCACATTAAAGTATTGCTTGTGAACGTGAATAGGGTTTGGTTTGTGGAAGCGAGAGAGCTAGTTTTAAAAGAAAAAGTATTTCTTTAATCATGTGAAGGTAATAAACAATTTGATTATTGTGTTAATAGGGAAATTAGACTTACAAACAATCATTTGGACACACGATAGACATGTTAAAGTGAGCCAATCCGGCTCATACGAGTTGGCTCACCACGAGTCGGGTTGAAAATGAGTGAATCCAACCCGGTTTACTTTATGGTGAGCCAAAAATTTTGTAACCCGGCTTAACCCACCACAGGTTAGTAGGTTAAGTGGGTTAGCTCACAAACCCACCTAAAAAAATTATTTATTTATTTATTTTTTAGTATTTAAATAAATTTTTAAGTAATTCATGAGATGACAATCATAATAAAATCAAGAACCAATGTTTTGATCATGCTCACCACCAATATATGAAGAATTATTTCCAAAAAAATATCCATATAGTCTAAGAAAGCATGACTAATATTACAAATTTTCTGTTATGCCATTCAACAAAATATAAATAAAAAAATTATACATTTTTTCATGCTAATTTAGAAAAAATTGTTTATAAGATGGTTACTTGAGTAATTTATTATAAAGATTATAGTTAAATATTAAAGTATCAACATATATAACTTGATAATCAAATTAATTAAACATTCAAATTATTCAAATATAATTAAGCAACATTCTAGCAGTTAAAAATATGAAATTGTGAACATATATAATAGGAATAGTAAATAATTATTAAAAAATTTAAAAAAAATTTAAAAATTTTTAAAAAAAATTGTAAAAAAATGTTGGTAGGTTAAGTGAGTCAATCCACCTTCAACCCGACTCGAACCCGTTTAACCCGTGGGTTAAATGAATCGGATTAAGTTCAACCCACTCTTAAAAAATTTAAATTTTTCTCAACCCAATTTTGACGTCACGATTTGTTGCTATTTGAGGAGCATTATATGTAATGGCTCCTTATTCATTGATAGTGAATTTTTAGAAGTGAAACTTGTTAATAAATGTGGTGATTGAAATTTGGAGAGTTTTGCACTCTTTTTCTTTTGTAAGATTATTTTAATAATGTTATAAATTAATTAATCAATTTTAAAACAATAAAAAAATCATTATGGTCATCATCCTACTACTCAGTTGTCATCCCTATGCACAAATCTAGCGTTAGAGGATCCCATCTTAAATAAATTCAAATGTTATAATATCTTTTATCCATTTAATAAAATTTCTATTCAATTATATCTTACTTTTCTTCTTTTTTTCCCTCAATTATTTAAATAAAAATATTCATTTTAAAATATGTATTCATCATATACATGAAGTTCATTTTTTAATCGTCAAATCATTAACTTTACCTAAATAATTCATCTTTGTGTCCGAAAAAATGTTCCATGTGTAAGAGTAAAGTTGCATTGGTGCATCACCTAAAGGATAAAGGCAAGTTGGGAAAAGACCCGTCATTAAACTACAAATTTTAACTCAAATGTGTTTTTCATTTAATAACCTACATTAACATTAATTTTCAAAACACTAGAAATATTGCTATATTATTTTACCTAACTTAAAAAAAATATTTCTTTATTTAAAACCACTTATTTTTAATTTAAGCGAAAAACAAAAAAAAAATCCAGTTCAGAAATCGATTTCCCAGTATTCATGCAACAATCATATATAAATTCCTGCTATATAAACTTTCACCTACAAGATAATATTAAACTTAATTTATTTAACCAATTAAAGTTATACATTTTTAAAAATTACAAAATATTACTAAATTACACTTTTTTTATTTATTTCTAAACTATTTTTTTCCATCTCCTATTGTTTAATATTCAAAAACATAAAGTTATTTAATATTTAAAAAACATAAACTAATACAAGTAATTATTTTTTTAGAAGTCCAACCATAACTATATAATTTTATCATCTAAGACTTTTTTTTTCCTACCCTTTAATTTAATAAAAGTTGAAATCACAAAAACAATTAAAAACCAGTTCAGAATTAAAAAGAAAACACGTTCCGGTTTCGTCAACCAGGATAAACCGTGTTACGTACGTAATTAAAAAAGGAACTGTGCTCACCAAATTCCATGGCTGCAGTAATCCCACCAAACCTTTCAATAAACAATTGTCAAATTCGGCGAGCTTTGTAAAAATACTTTTTAGAAACTAGAAATAAATGAAGTTAATATTTGCTTAATTATATAGAATGTGTTTAAATAGTTTATATTTGCTTAATAAAAAAAAGTCACACAAGTTTAATAAAAATTAAGGAAAAAAAGAGCGATTAATATGCCCTTGAACTTTTTTATCCCATTTTTATTTCATTTTTAATTTCTTTACTTTTTCTCATTACATATGTATCTTTTTCTTCTTTCTACTCGATTCACAGAGAAAATGAATGTTGCATATTACTAACCACTAATTATTATTATCTCGTTATTCTATGTAATCATCAATTATTTCTCTTCTTTATGAATCTTTTTCTTCTTTCTACTGATTCACTCGAAGACCCGTGTGATTCATTTTCTACTCTTGTACCTAATAATTGACTAGTCTTAGACAATTATTGTTCCATATTACAAACCACTTATTAACTATGTTGCTGTCTCACTATAAACAGAGTTTAGTTTAGTATGAGTTAAAAACAACAACTCACAGAAGTTATATGAAAAAAATTACAAACTAATTTATACATAAACTAATTTTAACTAATTAATTTCCAGAAGTTAAAAAATTGTTGTTTTTGACATATTTTTTATTAATAGTTTTTAAAATCGTGAGGCTTGTTGAAAAAATGACTCTTGCATATTGCAAACCACTTATTATCCATGTTTGTTGTCTCGCCATAAACAAAATTTATTTTCGCTATAAGTTAAAAATAAGAACTTAGAGAAGTTATTATAACAAAAAGAGGAAGAGAGAAGAGAGAGAAGAAAGAAGAAGAAAGGATTATGTTGATAGATGGATATTATTTTTTATAGTTTAAACCTCTTCGTCCTATTTTTGTTTGCAAATATTAATTTGATCTTCAAATCTTGACTTATCTCAATTGGATCTATGTTTTTAAAAATGTGCAATAATTATATCATCTTTGTTAGTACTACATTAACAACTTTAAATATATGTCATATGTGTCAGTTCGTAGTTTTATTTGTGATTTTTTAGTTTTTTTTAAATGGCTACATGTCAAAACAATATCGTATCACATGACAGTCTTAGTGTGTTGTTGCAGTAGTAGTGTCATGTGTCATTATCAGTACCTTGTCCTTAACTTAGTCTCAATTTGGTCCTTATATTTATTATTTTAGTCTTAATTTAGTCTCTATATTTGTTATGACTTAATTTCAATTTAATCCAAATTTTTGTTAAGAATGAATTGATTCTGTCTCTCTCCAAATTGATAGAAAATTTAATTTTTATATAAATGTTATACTGATAATGACATATGACACTACCACTACCACAAATATCGGGACCAAATTGAGACTGGGTCAATAATGTGGCACTACCACTACCACATCACACTAACACTTCCATGTCGTACAATATTGTTTTTACATGTGGCAAAAAAAGTCTAAAAAATTAAAAAAATATATAAAAAACCATGAATTGACATGTAACATATATTTAGGTTTGTTAGCACAGTACTCACAGAAAAGACCTAATTGTTAGATATTTTCAAAAATGGGGACCCAATTGAGACGAGTCAAAATATGAAGACCAAATTGATATTTTTGAACAAAAACGAGGACCAACCGAAGGTTTAAACCTATTTCTTGTCACATCATGAAACACAACAAGCATTTATATACTCCATGGGATACATGGTACACGTGCCGAAAAAGATGTACCGAAAAAGAGAGAACACTATTAAGATACGTTTAAGGGTGTCAAAATGGGTTAGTCTGGTCAATTAAGCCCATCCCATTTCTAACCCACCAAAATCGGTTCGGGCTTGGCCAACCCAACATCAAAAAGTGGGTTGGAAGATTTAACTCATCCTTTCATTAGATGGGCTGGCAGGCTGGCAAGCTGACCCGTCATTTCTTCATCCCCTCATCGGCTCACCCATCTCTATCATTGTTTTCTTCTTCATCCCCTCACTCATCTTCTTCGTCACTTTCTTTTTCCTAATTATAATCAACCTTTGTTTTCTCAATCATATTCCCACTTCCGCACACAAAAAAAAACAAAGGCACGAGATCTGAATAATTAGGGCAACTAGAATTCAAAATATGCAAAAATCCCAATTTCCAAAAATCAAGGCAACCATAATTCCAATCCCTAAAATTAGGGCCACAAGAAATCCCAATCAGGGCCCTCATGACCTACCTTGTCGTTGTGAAGACTCCACTCCTAATCTCACATGGTGGTGGTGGCTCATATGGTGGAGGTCGCTCGCATGGTGGTGGTCACTCGTGGAGTGGCGGTCTCTCTCGGTATCATGGTGGCTCGTGAGTGGTGATGGTGACGGCTCGCTAGAGGTGTTTGTTTTGTGTGGTTCTGGCTAAAGAAGAAGAATATTGAATTTTTTTATGTTGTTCTACGAAATGAACGAAAAGCCCCCAAGAAGAACTGAATAAAACAAATTTGTGAAATGAACGAAGACGGGAAGAAAATGGGTTTGTAAAGGAAAAACAAGCTTTTAAGTCAAAACAGGTTGGCAAGTTGGCGGGTTGGCCCGGCTTATGGCCTAGCAGGCTGGCAGGCTAGGTAGGACAAGTTCAGGGGGGCCTCTCCCTGTACCCCCGAAACATTCTCCAGTACCCCCAAAATTTTTTTAAATTTCGTCTTTGCCACCCAGTAAAATTAAAAGAAGAAATAGTAAAATAATCCACCCACCTCCTATACCCCCAAACTCGTGCATTCCCAAAGAATACCCACCCACCTATTGCACCCCAAATTAATATCCAGACCTACACCTTTTGACCTAACCCTTTTCCCTTTCTCTCGTGGCACACTTCCTCCTTTCCACTTTGTACTGTATTCTTCTTCTTCCATTCGCATAACAATTGTCTCACAGTCACAGTGTCTCGCAGCCTCGCAGCAACAGTGCACACATCTGCTTCCACTCCACCAAATCCAGTAAGTTATTCACAACACATTTGCATTTGTCGATATTTGTAATATAAAAAACAAAAGAAAAATTACGACATAGATGTCGACATCTGCAACACAATTTTCTAAAGAGGATGTCGACATCTGTAATACAAAAAAACAAAACAAAAATTATGAAATGGATGTCGACATCCGCAACACAATTTTCTGAAGCGGATGTCGACATCCGTAATACAAAAGAAACAAACAAAAATTATGAAATGGATGTCAACATTCGCAACACATTTTTCTTAAGCGGATGTCCACATCCGTAATACAAAAAATCAAAAAAAGATTACAAAACGGATGTCGACATCCGCAATACAATTTTCTAAAGCAGATGTCGACATCCGTACTACAAAAAAACGAACAAAAATTACGAAACAGATTTCGACATTCAAAACACAATTTTCTGAAGCAGATGCCAACATTTGAATACAAAAAAATAAACAAAAATTACGAAACAGATGTCGACATCCGCAACACAATTTTTTGAAGCAGATGTCGATATTCGTAATACAAAAAAACAAACAAAAATTACGAAATAGATGTCGACATCCGCAACACAATTTTCTGAAGCGGATGTCGACATCTGTAATACAAAAAATAAACAAAAATTACAAAATGGATGTCGACATCCACAACACAATTTTCTGAAGCGGATGTCGACATCCGTAATACCAAAAAAACAAAAAAAAATAATAAGAAATGGATGTCGACATCTGCAACTCTATTGTCTGAAGCGGATGTCAACATCCACAGTGGTAACAAAAGTAAATTTTAACGTATATCAGTAATAACAAACAACATTCCAGTGATTCTAGTGACAAGAAACAAGATTACAATTGGAATATGATTACAATGGGAATATAAATACTAACTTGAAAGAAAAGAGCTTTGGAGAGCTTTGATGAAACATGACCACCACTTAGAGAGCTTGAAGCACGAGTGGAAGAAGCGTCTTGAAGCAGGGACCACTAGGACCATTGGTGGGAGCTTGAAGCACATAGACATAGGGACCACAAGGAGTACAAAGCACCATAAATATTGGGAGGAAACAAAGATTGAAGAAAACAGAACGGGAGAAAAGTTGGGGGTGCAGGCACTCGTAGAAATAAAAAGAAGAGGACCAGTAGCAATGCAATAAATTTGCTTTAACTGTTTTCAACCACCAAGGTAGGTAAAATTAATCAGAGACAAAAATGTAATTATTGGCAGGGGCAGAACTTAGTGTTGACATAGGGGAGCCATGGCTCCCCCAACACTTTTTTTTTTCTAAACTTTTATATATTTTTAAAAAATATTTAATATATTATAATTTTATTTATATTAATTTAGTTTAAAAAAACCTTTTTTAAATTTAAAAATTTATGTTTTTCTTTTTTATTATAATTTTTTTTACTTCTTTATTTGGTTTTTCTTTTTTTTGTGTCTCTATCTCTTTGTCCTTTTTTGTTTCTATTTCAATTTTTATCATCAATTTTTTATTATTTTCAAAATCAAATTGCACCAGAAAAAAATTCAGGAGTTAAGGAACATTTTGGATTGAACAATTTCTTCTTTTAAATAAATTCATTTTTTACTCTTTTTTTTTGAAGTAATATGTGCCTTTTTTACGCTTTAGGCATATCTCTATTGGTTAGAGATCATAAAATCATGTTTTAATTGTTCATCAAACTCTTCTTTGAGTAGATAGAGCTATTTTAGACTTTTAAGTCGTGTAAGGGAAGAACAAGATTATGAATATCTAAGATAAGGGAATGTATTAATCTAGAAGTTATTATTTTTCTTAAAATATTGAGTCTTGGTTTTAAGATTTAGTTTAGGATATTCATAATTTAATACTTTTTTAAATAGGTGACAGATGACAAATTTATATTAGAAAAATTATGGCAAAGAGTAAAATAATTGATTTTTTTTTAAATGGAAGGCTTGTGATGAAGATGATAAAAGTACATTTATGTCATATAAACTTGAGAAACTTTATGAGACTCCAAAAATTGAAAAAAATGAAAAACAACTCTCTAAAGTTCCTAAAGTTGTATATAATGAATTTTTAAATGCTTTAGAATGTGATTCCGGAAAGTAACTTTTGCTCCTTTTTCTTAATATATTATTTCTTAATATATTATTGTTGATGATAAATTTTATGCTACTTTTTTATATATATTATTGTCATATTTTTTGGATTCTATTATTATGAGTGCTTGTTTTGAATAGAAAAAATGATGTGAGAAAATGAAAACTTTTTTAACTAAAAAAAATAATTTATATATAACAAATATAATTTAGCCTCCTAAAATTTTTGTTGAGGTTGAATAACTGATTATTGGAAATATAAAAGTAAGGTCGGGAGTGCAGGGAAAAGCACCCAAGTTGACTAGGTTGGCGAGTTTAGATATACAATCCAACCCACATATTTTTTCACCTTCTTTAACATGCTGAGATACGCTAAGTTACGTAATTGTTATGTAAAAATAATTATAAATTATTTTTTATATAAACTAATTTTAACTAAAAGATTTTTTTTTACTATTTTCTTCAAGAGTACTTAATATAACTATTCTAAACAAAAAAGGTACTATTTCCATAGTTGCAGTAATTCCACCAACAACCACTTAATGGACAATTACGATTGAGAAAAAAATCGTGTCCAACTGAATCATAAGCAAGCATACAGTTGAATCGGATTGGATAAGTAAATAATGTTGGATAAATAAAATTGGATATTTACGATTGAAATCGGATAACAAATTTGAATTTTACAGATATTAGACTCATCCTAAATTTATATTTTAATATTTATTAATTTGTAAATAAATTTTAAATTTGATTTTTAATATGATACTATTTTGTTAAAATTCAAAAATAAGTTATATAAAATTATAATATATTGTAATAATTATTATTCAAATTATACATATCACTATTTTTATATTAAAGATTAATTATATTTATGTCATTAATTCAAAATAAAAATAATTTTGTATTAAAATTTAATTTAATATAAATCTGCCATTCAAAAAAAATCCAACCCAATTAACCCGCAACCCAAAAACCTGAATCAGTTAATCAATATATTAAATAATCGATATGAATTTAAAAAATGTTAAAATCAAATTATACTACATTGATCAAATTGAATCCGGATCTGATCCAACCGACTAATGCTCATCGTTATAAACAACAATTTGGCGCGCATTGTAAAAGTACTTTTTAGAAAATAGTAATAATATTTAATATTTGCTTAATTATATAGAATGTATTTAAATAGTTTATATTTTCTTAAAAACAAAAAAGTCACACAAGTTTAATAAATTACGAAAAAAAAAAACGAGGGATTAATAATATGCCCAGGAACTTTTTATCCCATTTTTATTTCATTTTCAATTTCTTTATTTTTTTCTCATTACATCACTTTTTCTTTCTATCTCTTTATTATCTTTTATTCATTAGCAACTATTTTCTCTTTCTTATCTTTTTGTATCTCATTTCTTAGCTTTCTTTATTATTATTACTATTATGGTCTTATGATTCTCTCTCTGTAATGATCAATTATGTCTCTTTTTCTTCTTTCTACTCGATTCACTCGAAGACATGAGCATTATGGAATGTGATTCATTTTTTTCTCTTGTACCTAATAATTGACTAGTCTTGGAAAATATGGGAAAAGTTGTGAACCTTCACTATATCACAACCAATAATTCATTTCATGGTAATGGAGTACAGCTTTTGGATAACAAAGTTGTCGGAAGACTCAATACTCTTTAATGGTTGTTGACGGGCCATCAAGGAAAAAACGTTCACCAACCTTAATTCAAATATTACCTTATTAATATTATTTCCATTGCACTGCACCGAATCACACCCATAAGCTTCACTTCAAATCTCACAGTTTCATTCATCCACTCTCTTCCCTATTCTTATCATGGCAGCAGAAATGGTTACCGGTGTTCTTCTTTCCACTTTTCTCGAGAGGACTATTGACACTTTGGCTTCTCGTCTTTTCGACATATTTCATCAAAGAAAGCACAAGAAGCAACTCCGCTACTTGAAGATGAAGCTCCTTGCCATTGATGTTGTGGCTCTTGATGCAGAACAAAAGCAGTTCACAGATTCACGCGTCAGAGATTGGCTTCTCAGGGCCAAAGATGTTGTGATTGATGCAGAGGATCTCTTGGATGAGTTAGATTATGAACTCTCCAAGAATCAAATGGAAGCTGAGTCTCATAGTGCTGCTAAGAAGGTGTGGAGTTCCCTCAATTCTTCTTTTCTCATTGAAAATGAAATTGAATCCAGAATGGCACAAGTCATTGAGGACCTAGATGATCTTGCAGACGAAAGCAATATTCTCGGTTTGAAAAAGGGTGGTGGTGTTGAGGTTGGATCAGGATCAAGCAGTAAATTAACATATTCATCTTTGCCAAATGAAAGTGTTATCTATGGCAGAGATAATGACAAACAATTTCTCATTAAATGGCTCACATCGGACACTCACAACAACCTATCTATACTCTCTATTGTGGGTATGGGTGGGATGGGTAAGACCTCTCTTGCCCAACATGTATTCAATGACCCAAGGCTTGAAGGTAAATTTGATATTAATGTTTGGGTCAGTGTTCCACAAGAGTTTGATGTTCTCAAAGTATCAAGAGCAATTCTTGACACAATAGCCAGTTCAACTGATCATAGTATACCGAAGGAAGTAATTCAGAAAAGACTGAAAGAAAACCTTATGGGGAAGAAGTTTCTTCTCGTTTTGGATGATGTTTGGAACGAAAACCCATCTAAATGGGAAGATGTGCAAAAGCCCCTAGTTTTCGGAGGCCAAGGCAGTAGGATTCTTGTCACTGCACGAGGTGAGAAGGTTGCTGATTCCATGCGATCAGAAAAGCACCTTCTGCAGGTATTAAAAGAAGATTATTGTTGGGAATTGTTCGCAAAGCATGCATTCCAAGGTGCTAATCCTCAACAAGACCCAGACTTCGTGGAGATTGCTAAGAAAATAGTTAAAAAATGTGATGGGCTTCCTTTAGCGTTGAAAACAATGGGAAGTTTATTACACAATAAATCATTCCTGTGGGAATGGGAAAACATTATGAGAAGTGATATATGGGATCTTTCAGAAAATGAAAGTGGTATACTCCCGGCTTTAAAATTGAGCTATCTTCACCTTCCTTCTCATCTGAAGAAATGCTTTGCATTTTGTGCCTTACTTCCCAAAGGTGATCGGTTTGACAAGGATATTTTAATTCAATGGTGGATGGCTCAAAATTTTCTAGAAAGCTCTATACAGAAAAAGAGTCCTGTAGAAGTTGGTGAACAATATTTCAATGATCTATTATCTTGGTCCTTCTTTCAACAGTCAAGTAACGAAGAGGAAGAGCATTTTATCATGCATGACCTTCTAAATGATTTGGCCAAATACGTTTGTAAGGACGTCTGCATCAGTATAGGAGTTGATGAACCAGAAGGTATACCCAAAACAACCCGTCATTATTCATTTTCATCCTTTAGATTCTCTTTTAATGGGTTTGGTAGTTCGATTGATGCTCAAAAGTTGCATACATTTACGCAAACAGATCCAAACTCGGGTTGGTTTTGGGATTGCAAGATGTCCATAGATGACTTGTTCTCCAGATTTAAGTTGATACGTATCTTATCTTTGAATCATTATCATAACCTTACGGAGGTGCCTGAATCTATAGGAAATCTTAAGCATCTTCGTTCATTAGATCTATCCTGCACTGATATAGAAAAGCTACCTGACTCAATGAGTTTACTCTACAAGTTGCAAATACTGAAGCTGAACAAGTGTCGTAGATTAAAGCAGTTTCCCTCATGTTTACATAAACTTCAAAATTTGCGTTGCCTTGAATTAGTAGGTATTGGAGTGGAAAATGTGGCAGCACATTTGGGAAAACTGGAGAATGTTCAAGTATCGATGAGTTCGTTTCATGTTGAGAAAAGTAAGGAAATCAATATTCAGCGATTAGGACAATTCAATCTTCATGGAAGTCTAACAATTGATGATCTGCAAAATATTGAGAATCCCTCTGATGCATTAGAAGCAGATTTGAAGAGCAAACCACACCTTGTGGGCCTACAGTTCAAATGGAATTTCATTGGTAGCTCCTCTGTTGATTCAACAAAAGCTGAGGATGTAATTGAGAATCTACGACCTTCAAAATACTTGAAGAATTTGTCAATAAGGAACTACATTGGTAAACAATTTCCAAATTGGTTACTCCACAATTCATTACCAAACCTGGTGTCCTTAGTGTTGGATGATTGTAGATCTTGCGAACGTTTACCTCCGCTTGGGCTTTTGCCATTTCTCAAGGACTTGAGTATTTATAAACTTGATGGGATAGTGAGTATTGATGCTGATTTTCATGGGAACAACTCTTCTTCATTTAAATCCCTTCAAACATTGTCGTTCTCCGATATGAGGCAATGGGAAAAGTGGGATTGTCAAGATGTGACAGGTGCTTTTCCACGTTTAGAACTTTTTTGGATAAAAAATTGTCCTAAGCTAAAAGCATACCTGCCAAAGTTTGTTGCTTTAAAAGACCTATATGTCTCTAACTGTGAACAACTTGAAGCTTTGATTGTCAGTGCGATAGAATTACGTCTACAAGACTGTGGAAAGCTGCAGTTGGACTGCTCTACATTGAAAAATCTCACAATGGATGGGCACGACATGGCAGCATCATCGGTGGCAATGGTTGGACATATGCTATTCAACACTTCTCTTACAAGGTTGTCCATTTGTTCACCTCTGGAGTCAATAAGTGATGATTGTGTTTCTCTAAGGATCTTTCCACTTGATTTCTTTCCAACACTCAGGAGCCTTGAACTCAGTGGGTTTCCTAATCTACAGATGATTTCACAGGATCACGTTCACAATCATCTCCAGTATCTGAAAATCAAAGAGTGTCCTAAATTTGAATCATTGCCAGCAAACATGCATATGCTGCTTCCATCTCTCGATGGGCTACACATTAGAGACTGTCCGACACTTGAGTCGTTCCCTGATGGAGGTTTGCCATCAAATCTAAAATACATCACACTCTGGAATTGCTTTAGACTTGTTGGCTTACTAAAGGGAGCTTTGGGAGACAGTTCTTCTTTGGAAAGCTTGAGGATATCAACACCAGATGCAGAATGTTTTCTTGATGAAGGTTTGCTTCCAACATCCCTTACTGAACTACAATTTCTTTATTGTCAAAATTTAGAAAAGCTGGACTGTAAGGGTCTCTTACAACTCTCATCTCTTAGAAGACTGTATCTTCAAGACTGCCCCAACCTCCAACGCTTACCAGAGGAGGGCCTTCCTAAATCAATTTCATATCTTCATATAAATAATTGTCCTTTACTGGAACAGCGTTGCCAAGAAGGAGGCGCAGACTGGGAAAAAATTGCTCACATTCGAAACCTATTTATATAGTACTGATGTTGTTTTATTTTGTTTAATTTGTTTAATAGTGGTGTATCAACTATTTTTTCCTCTTTCTCTGGTAGTCCAGTCATGTAACAAATTACACTTCCATGAAATTCTTTTTTAACACTATAATTATTAAGCCTCTATCCCTTTATTGATGATTAGGTTTAGAACAAATTCTGGTATAGCAAATGTATTTACTATAAACTTTAAATCTGGCTATCAGTTTTATTTTAAGCACTCAATTAAATTAAGGGATATAAAATGCAATAATGGTAAAGCTTAAATAAATTTTAAGTTTTCTAATATTATTTTACATAATAAATTATTAAAAAAAATTAATTCCTTGAAAAGTATATTTGTTTGTATTTTGTCTTTAATATTATATAGTTTCTTTTGACTACGTACTTTTGAAATATTTTGTTTGTTTAATCCTTTAACTTATTTCTTTCATAACCATCTATGTATTGTTTTTTTCTTATAAAATTGTGTATATCGCCAAAACAAATAATAGAAGTGTTTTAATGTACATGATTGTTCAAGAATCTAGATTTTGTGAAACCTGTTTATCCTAACTTAAACATGCAAAATAGAACTGATCTAGATAACACAAGAAATACAAATAAAAATATTAATTTATTAAATATGTACTTTAAAAAAGTAGTTGTTTAAAGTAAAACAACAAGACGTATTAAACCTAAATTTTATTACTCTGAACCACCTTCTGATTTTCTGTTTTACATGCAATAATTTCTATTATCAATATCCACGGATGAAATAGAACTCCAATGAATTATATATGTAGGTTGTATTCAGGAGAATTTAGGAGAAGATTAAGCACCTAATTTTGTGAGCAAACCCACCAGACACATAAACCAGGACAGGCATAAAAACTCGAAAATTTGAAGCTTTAAATGTAGTGAGACATTTTTTTCATCCAAAACTTGAATCTCAAGTAAGAGATACCTTTCTAGATCATTGACAATTATAATAAAAGAAATGGAACTTTATAGTACTGTTGGGCCATTAACAATTATAATCTATTTGGATCAAGCTTTTGCGGCTGCTATTTCCTGCATCCTACAATTACTAGTTGCATCCCCACAATAATAATAGGAAAAGACTCAAATAACCTTACCTTCACCACTGCATAACATTTTGCTCCGCCACTGCCGCGAGTTCCACCATCACTGCCACTGCAGAAAAAGAAGAGGGGAAGAGTGTTATAGAGGAAGAAGAGAACACGCGAAAAAAAAAAAACTTTCGGAAAGCATTTTTAGAATGTATTTTATATATTCTTATAAAAAGTCTTTTCAGAACACATTTTGTAGAAAACTTATTTTGGAAATATATTATATGTATTCTAAAATTTTTGTTTACGAAATCTTAATCCAAAATACTTTCGAATCTTTTTTCCCTCCTTTTAAATCCTTCCAAATCTATTTTATTTTTTCATATTGTTAATAGAGGGATTGAATCCACAATATTTTCCTCTATTATTTCTTCCTAATCATTAATTCACTTTATCACTCCATACCTCTTTCACATGCATTCAAAAAATCTAATTTCGAAAATTTTGTTCTAAAAGTCTGATTTAAAAAATTTATTCTGAAAAATTCATTTCAAAAGTCTTATTTTGGAAAGATTTTTTCATAATGTATAGTCTAAAAGTCACCTTTTCATATGATAAAATGGTCATTTTCAGATTTGGGAGGTGAACAAAGAAATTCTAGGAGTGTAAGAAGTAAAAGCCGATATTTGGTTCAATTATTTTTTTTACTTTGGATTATATGCCCTCATCCTACTATCAGACTTATGTTTCCTGCACGCACCCCATCATTACTAAATGTGCTCCTATACTAAAAAACCTAAATTATTCCCCTACCATACTGTTAACATCATTTGCTATAAAGGAAGAAAAAGAGAAAAAAATGAGTTGTGGAAGAAAACTTCTTTTGAAATACATTTCATGTGTTCCACAAAACTGATCCTACAAAATTCATTCCAAAAAGTATTATATACATTTTGGAAAGTTTATTATGAAAATTCTATTATGAAAAGCTTGTTCCATAATGCACCTCACGTGTTTCTAAAATCTCATTCTGGAAATCCAAAAGTTTTATTTAAAAAATTTCATTCTAGAAATCATATTCTGAAGACTTTATATTGCTCCTTTTGAAAGACTTCTAAAACATGTAACTTGAAAATCAATACTAAAAAATATATCATTTTAAATATTAAGGAGTGTGGGAAGAAATTGTGGTGATGGAGAAGGAGAACACCATGTTTAAGGTCATTCAGGTCTATAAACAAACTCCAAGACAAAATTAAACACATAATATTTAGTTTCAAAAGATTCTTACTTTCTCAAACAAACCACATAAATGTTAAGACAAACAATTAACTATTTCAGCAAGCTTCATTCATGAAATATTAATAATCAGATAGAAAAATAAAAAACAAAGGGATGGACAACTCAAGAAATCAAAATTAAATTATTAAAAATATTTATGTTAAAGAAATCACCAATAACTATAGTTTATATCATGATAAAATGCAGAGAGGCCATAAAAGAATCAAAATTTTCAAATTCTTTGAGATACAATCAAGGAAAATTCAGTGATCTTTTTGCGAACTCAGAGAATAATTCTCAAGGTCTCTTAATAGATATTTTTCATAAAAAAATATTTTGAATTTTTTATTTTAAAAATATTTAAAATTAGAGATAAAATTATATTGAAAAAATGATAAAAAATGTAGTTTAAATTTCAAACCTTAAACCTTGAAACCTTGAATCCTAATTTTTGCAAAATCCCGAAGAGGTCATATATTTAAAACGATAATATTAGTACAAAAAAAGTGTTCAAAAATAAAGATTCTTTAAACCACAATAAGTTGTTTGCTAATTTTACTAACTTTGTTAATTATGTTTTCTAAATTGTTTTAAGAAGATATTTCCCAAAAAAAAAAATCAAACCATAAGATGGTAATCTTTAAACCATTTAACCATTATCGTGTTCCGAATATTTCAAAATTATTTTAATAATATTTATAGGAAAAAGAAATAGAAACATAATTATATTATAAAACAGTAATGTGTGTGCAGTTATTTTAAAAAGATAAATTGTTCATCCTCTTTCTTTCTTTTCTTTTTATTTTACATCTAAAGTAATAATAGTTTGAGATTTAAGATATATTATTGTAGTATATAAAAGGAGCATCTATGTATATTCTTGTAAATATAACTGTGTTTATTTATTTTTAGGTCACTTATTTTAAATGAGGATCTAGAAGAGTCTAGTAATTGAGCATTAACAATTTAATGAATAGAGTATACTAAACATGTTTTTTTTCCAAAATTTGACCCAACAAAGAGTTCGTTATATCCATTCATAGCACATGGGTTGCATAATTTCCATTTGCAAATTATTTATGACTCAATTAACACCATCATCACCACTTTGTATATGTAAACCTAAAAAAAGGCCAAAACTATTGGTGCAACAGAAAAATAAATTGGATATGTTGTGGATGACTTTGTTAGGTTTGGAAAACATGAAAAACATGTTAAATATAAAAGTAGTATTTCCATTTTTTTTTCATCATTCTAAATTAGTAAACAAAATTAGAAAGAAAAAGATCATAAGTATTTATCCACATGTGCGTATTAGGTGAATGTTTGGATTAACTTGAGGAAAATTATTTGAATAATAGATTAACTTCATAAAATAATGTTTGAATAGTTAGGTAAGGTGATTTTAAGATAAATGTTTTGTTTAGTTGTCTAAACAAATAGTTTTTAAAATCAAATTATGGAAAAGAATTTAAATTTATTTATAGTCATTGAATTTGTATTTAATATAATTAATTATCAGGAATAAAATAAACAAAAGAAAAAGATATGGTAAACTTCCTCTCTGAAATCCATTTTTCTATACTGTAACCATAAAAGAACATTTTTTTTATCACTTATCTAACTATTTAAAAGAATAAGAAAAAAAAAAAACTTATATTTCTCTCACAAAGAATTAAAGATTTTTTTTCCTCAAAGTTAATCCCACACTAAACTCCGTACTATATACTATATTGAGTTTAAATAAAGTCTTAATTTTTTTTTTAATACATACATAAATATTTAAATATTGTCGTTAGGTTTCATCCGTGAATCAAATAGTACTTTCTGGTACTAGAAGAATTTCTAACCTATTATTACACCTAAAGTTGTACAATTCTAAGTTTTTACACCTAAAATTTCATGTATGTTATATTTGTTTACTTTATTTTTCTCATGTTACTAATTATATCTATTCTTTTTTATTTTTCTTTTCCTTACCTTATCTTATAAATTACGGAAAAGAATGAAAAGAAAACTTATACAATTTTAAAACGATAATAATATTTTAAATTTTTTTGGTCACTTTTAATTTATCATTCTTATCACCTTTATATTTTATATTTTAATTTTTTTAATAACAGAATATTATAATTTAAGAATGATTAAAATAATAAATTAATAATAGATAAAAAAATGAGTTAAAATATTATTAAACATTTTAAAATTAATTTGTGTTTACATATTAATTAAATATTGATATCTACGTGTCACTTTAAGAAACAACCTTAGTCACTTACACGTTTTTCCATACAGGAATTTTGCTCGTCAAAGTAGTTAAACGCCTCTTCAAAGTAGTTAATTTTACAAGTATTTTCATTCAACTTGTACGTACATGGCCGAGTAGTACTCGGCCCAGTGAGAAGGAAATCTGGCCGGGATCATCCCGGTCCAGATAGGGGCATCAGGCTTGGTTCCAGCGCAGCGCTGGCAGCCCACTAATGACGCGGCCGTGTACTTCCCGTCCTGGTGGTCGAGTACATCCCGGCCTAAGGGGCAGCAGGCTGAATGCGCGTTACAGAGGGGCATTATGCCATCAAAAAAGGAAGGAGATAATACTGGAAAAGTACAGACGGTCAAGAAAGGAAGGAGATAATACTGGAAAAGTACAGACGGTCAAGAAAGGAAGGAGATGATACTGGAAAAGTACAGACGGCCAAGAAAGGAAGGAATTGATATGTACAGATGAACAAACTCTGGAATGGAAAGAGCTGATACTTGCAACCTCAATCAAAAAGGAAGGAATCGATCCTCAAATACAAACGACCCACAAATATTAACAACAGGTCCATTAAGAAAATAGTATAAATTAAGGCCTAGTGAACAGGTAAAGACACTTTCTAATTAACCTACTATCACTCATATCAAACACTCTCTAACTTGAGCGTCGGAGTGCCTGCAGGTACCCCCACCCTCGGAGTGCAGACGGCTGGGAGGCTCAGGAGGAGTTCAGGAAGGAGCAGGAGGAGGTTCGACACTGAGGGTACTTGAGACTGTCTGATCCCGCACCTAAATAGTACCGATCAGGTACACAACTTATATTAGTAAATGATATTACCATACCTAATAACAATAGATATTCAATTGATTAATGAAAAAATTTGAGAAATTAAAGAAAAGAAACAAAATTTGTGAAGAAAAAAACTATAATGTGGTAAAGGGCATGTTCAGAATGTTATAATTTTTTTAGGAGTGATCATTGTTTCAATGATTCAGTAAATTCACACCACTGTCAATTAAACTAGTTAACATTTTTCACTAAATTAGATTTAACATCAGCCAAACCAATAAAATATAAGGTTATTAGTTGGAACATGGAATTTTGATTTATAAATTCAATAAACCCAAATCAAATTAATTATAAATTTTTCATAAATAATTGTTGTGCATAAAATGTTATGGTACAATAGTTTATTCATTTTTATACTTTTTGCTATTATTTAGTTTTTTAAAATTAATTATAACAAAATATGTTATTTACATATTTTTAATAACAAGATTATTGTAAGCTTTTGCATAGAATTATACTTTTATCTCAACATAAAAAAAAAACACATTTCTTTAGTAAGAAATCCAATTAATCTGAACTGAACTTATTGGTTTTTCGTTGAACTGATTTAGTTCTGATTGTAAAAATAAAAAATAATTGGCTTAAACTTTATTTCACCTCAAATACATAAAATTTATTTTCAACTCTAACTTTTACATGAATAAATTTGTGAAGGGCATGCTCAGAATGTGATCTTTAAGGCATCTACCAGGATTTTGCAGCTAAAAAGTTCTAAACTTGGGGTCTACTTTTGAGGCCACCACTGCCACATGCTCAAATCTCAAATGCTGAAATGGGACCTGCCCAATAAGGTTTCAGTTTTAGATGGAGAACTTTAGGCCACAAATCTCGGCACCAAAACATTCTCAGCCACAAACACATAAAAAGTCTCTTTCTTTTTTCCTTTTTGTTTGTTCACAACTGTCTCTCTGAAGATTAACACAATATGGAACTTCATCTCGCTATATATTAAGCCTTTCTTACAACTGTGTCAAAATGAAACTTGTCACTTGACCACTCAAAACCACACCCTTCAGAACCGAAAATTTTCTGTGAACCCAGCAAAAACCTCTTGCCAAGTTCTGTTTTGTTTGTCACTGAAAATTCCGTGAACCCTACTAAACCTCTTACCGAGTCTTTGTTTTGTTTGTCACTGAGTACTGTGATCTCCAACTGGGTTCGTTTGTTTTCATCAATCAGAAGTCTGGTTCTCTCACTTCATAAGCCATAGAAAGGTATGTTCTTTTCAACCCTTCTTTCGATTATTTTATGTGAAAAAGTTCTCTTGATGAATTTAAGGAAATTCAACAGTTTAGAGGAAGTTTTTTCTGTTTTTCTCTTTTCATTTTCTCTAAGGGTGTCAAAGATATATGGTGATTAGTGTTAGTTTCATCAAGATTATAACTTTCGCAGGTTCTTTTTGTTTTTTACAACATTTTAAAGGGTTAAATGAAGTGGGGTTTCATTCTTTGATAAGGATAGGGAAGGGAAAGGAATGGGGATTTTATTTATAATTGAAGGTAAACTCATTGAATGAAGGGAATACAATTTCATACCTAATTTTTGTTTGGTTGAATGAAGTTCTCCTTTTGTGTTGATCAAAAAGCTTGTTTATCTGAGTCAATAAATTCAGCATATTTCCATTTGAAAAGGGCATCTTTTACTTGCTAATCTTCAAACATTTTGAACATTATACAGACTATTTGGCATGGATTGGTACTATGGATGTGAAAATAGTGAATTTGTTTTACCAAAAGATCAAGAAGATTTACTGGAAAGGTATTCTTCACCAGGGCGCTGGTCAGAATGGGGAATAAAAGCACCTGAATGCTTTAATTCAACTCAGGAGGAGTATTTGAGCAAGAACACAGATGCAACAGAGGTAGAATTCAATTTCATTGATAAAAGTTTCGAAGATGAAATTGAATTTGACCCTTATCTACAAGACAAAGATCAATCTAGCAGCTCAAGTGTGTGTGGAGGATTGTCTGAGCAATTTCAACAAACAGGACTCTCGTGTGATCATCAGTCCAAATACGAACTTCAAGACCTATCGACTTTCGAACATGTGGATGACATTTTCTTGTACAAGCGTAACTTCTGGGACTAAGATTCTTGGTTTTATGCCTGTATGATAATGAAATCATGTAGCATCTCAAACATGCTTGCACTGTAGCAAGTCCAGTACAAAATGAATTTCTCTGTGGTGTTTTTTCATTGCAAATTTCACCATATTTATGATAATGATTAGAGCCAGTACAGACTAACACAATCATACTTATTTGTTCCCAGAACTCTATAAGAATGAACCTGTTATAGCATGGTAAGGGCTCTATTTTCTTTAATAATTCTATAATGAAAATTCTTTTTTTACTTTTCCATTACATTTGTAACTCAACACTGACATTCAATATTCACTTGCTTACCATAAGCATCAAGTTGTTCCAATTAATGTGACCATATTTTGTCTGACAGTCTTCATATGTTTCACATAATGCAGGGATTCTGTACTTGAAGATTTTCCCTGTGTTGAAAACCTTCACAAATCTTTCCTTTATCCTGAGAACCAAAGCAGCAACACCAACGGTGATCAATACATTTTAATGTGTGAACAAGTAATTAAAAAATATCTATGATATGGATGTGCAAGTTACTAATTAGTTATTTCTATATCAGGTGTAGTGCAGAAAGATGTTGCAGCTTCAGGGTTTGTTCCTTGCAACTCTGACTCTAAGGATTGCCAGGATATAGAGGTAATAATTACCTTTGGTTTTGTACTTGAATAGTGTTTCCGAATCATAAATTTGTAGTCAGTGAAGAACTTGCAACCATATCAAAATTGTCATGTATGTGCTGTGAAACTCATTTCTTATGCAGTAACATGTATTACATACAACAAACTACAATTGCTATGGACAAAATTTGGATACAGTTTTCCAAGTTTTGTTGCCCTTGTTCTCTAGTCAGAACTGAAGTTCACTTTGGCATTCTGCATAATCCTTTAATTCATATTTTTACTACACTAATATTGATGTAAACTCTATTTCTGATTTGAGAAAGTACCAGCAGAATTTAGGAAGTGTATGTAAATTTTGACCAATGTTAACTTCTGTATTGTGGAGATACTTTTATGTTTACAAACTTTGCTGTAGTTTTAAGTATTGCTTCTCAAATTTTTTTCTCTAGCAGAAACCATGTTATCCAATAACTTCTTTTGTTTAATCTTAACAAGTTGACATCATGGAAAGGCAGAAAAAATGAGAAGTAAGTATACCTGTAGTGTACTAGTATTTCATGTATGTGTAGTATTTTGTGGAGATATAAAGTAAGTCATGATTGGACATATCATTTAAACTAACAGAACTAATTTGCATACAAATTCTAATTGCAAAGTTCCTTTTAGGTTCTTGTTTGAAGGGTTACTGTACTGTGTAATGTAATCTATTTTTTTTTTTCTCTTGAAGGCACGTGCGATCAAAATCTTGGACCCTTTTGAGCAGTCTAATGGAGACAAGATCATGCCTGAGCAGTTATCCCTTGAGGAATTCACACTGCAGGGCTTTGAGATGTTAATTGCACAGGTATGTGACAGAGAACTGAAGTTACTGGCATGACTAAATGCAATAATAAGAAATGCTACTAACACACTATTTTTCAACATACTCTATTATTGCTTGGAGTCTATGTTCCAAACTAAATAATGCAATCTCATTCCCTATCTAGTGAGACTTATAGATTTCACTCAATAACAAAGACTGTGATGAAAAAAGTGTATTACTAGCATTTATCATGCAATATACTTGTTGGTAACTTTTTCTCCCTGTCATGATTAGTTAACAGAGAAAACTCGAATCTGCTTCCGAGATGCCCTGTTTCGCCTTGCCAAAAATACAAAACATGTAGTAGAGGATTTGGATGGAGACCTTAACATGCATCAAGAAATGCCACACTCAGTTTGCAATGAAACAATGAGGTACATGATATACATATGTTGCAAGCCTGTTATGTTCTTTTTTGATACTGAAACTGTAACTCTTTGTTGATTTGGATGATAGCATAAACTTCTGCTTGGTTTGTTTGGCCTGAAACTACTCATCACAAATTGCACTATAACTCCTTCTATACTTCTTTTTTGGCATGAAATATGGTTTTACCATTGTTTAAAAGTATGTTCTGCATATTCTAGTCAAGTTTTTTCATAATAATTCATTATTCCGTAACTCTTTGTGAGACACTGAGTATTGGTGGTGTTAAACACAACACAAGTCCACATAATAGTATACAGTTCTGGCTTTTCTCTAAATACTTAAAAGATGAAAACCCTTGGTTGAAATGTTGCAGGTCTGTGGACAAAAAACCAATGGAATCAGAGACCAACATTGTTGACAGAGCTGTTGCAAACCTCATGTTCAACAAGATGGAAATCAACATACTAGATATTCCTTTTACAACACTAGTTAACATGAAGCGGGAAGTTACTGGAAGTAGAGTTCTTCAAGAACAAAGCTCAAAAGCCTTGGATGTAACACAAAAATCTCATTCTCCTCACCCAGAAAAGTTACCTGCACATGCTTAGGTTCCATTCCAAGGATGAACTAGTAAAGCAGAGAATCATATATTGCCAATGAAGATCCTACTTAGAAGTCATTCATGCCTGAGTTTAGTTAAATGATGTTTTTGTAGCTGCTTCCTAGTACCTAAACCAAAAAAAAACAAAGTAGAAAAACTAATTTCCTGTAATTAAGCAACCCCTTAAAGTGGCAAGGAATTTTGACTAGTTTTGGCTTCTGAGATCTCTATGTACATATGCTTTTGCACTTACATTATTTGTGTTCTGCAGCTTCTATCAATGGCTGAATGTACCCATCAGCTCAATTTTGATTTTGATTGGAATGTATGATTGAACTGATCAACTAGGAAGAAGCAAAGATGGGGTCAGTTCAGGATTCTCAGGTGTTGAACCCTAAAGTATTTTTCTTGGAGTGAAAATGATTGAATTGATGAAGCAGAAGAACAAATGCATTCATTGCTCTTTTATTCATTTTATATTTTGTACCAACTTAGCAATGGAGTTGAAATAATTAGTAATGCCCCAAGAAAGTATTGGTATATTCTGTAATATGACTTTGTTCTTCTTGAGAAATGGTTGAAAAAAATGGAAGAAAATGCTTGCAAAGTAAATGGAAGATGTAACATGTCTAACATATTAGAAAGGATTTGTGGGTATCCACTAAGGGACTAATTTCATAGTTTAATAATAAGGGAAATTTACCTTTTTATATTTATTTATGTTTACATTGACTTCAAGAAATGCTCAATTTCGTGTTCTTTTCTTAGGGGGATAAAATTATTGTATGCTAAAAGGTCTGAGGAAAGAAAAAAATAATGGGAAACAATATCATTTCTTTTTCTTCTTAAATAAACTTGATTTCAAAAGGTTGACTTTTGTATATCTTTCATTACTTGTGAGTTCAGACTTGAGATACTTTGGAAAATTTTAATAAATTAAAAAAAATATATATTTTAACCTGTCTTTTTTTATCTATTTTTAATTCGGTACTTTAATCATCATTAAATCATCTATTTTGTTTTCAGATTATTTTTTTAATTTGCCGTTTAATTTATTCCATGTTAAATTGTCAATGAAAACTCAAAATATTAATAATTTAAGGGCTTTTAGTTATTTTGATCTTAATATATATAACCATTAATGGCCAATATTTTCAATTCTAATAAATTAAACACAACTACCGTTGCATGCAAAACTCAATATATCTGACGTTTAGGTAGATTAATGTCTGACATTATGAAAAATTATTTAGGACATGTTTGGTATAATTAAGATTGCTTTTGTTTTGAGATGTTTTTCTGCGGAAAATAGAGTTTCTTTTTAACAATAAGGATTTCCAAAACAAAACTTAAAATCAATTGATCCTCACAAATAAATTCTTGAATACTATTCCTTGTGATTAAGATTACAAAATAATGCATACTAAAACTATATACTTGCACCAATAAAAGGAAAACATTTAAAAGTTATTTAAGTACTTCTTTATCCATCTATTGTTATGGATATCATATTACCTTGTAATGCATACTAAAAATACTTGCACCAATAAAAGGAAATATTTAAAAGTTATTTAAGTACTTCTTTTATCCATCTAATTGTTAGAGAAAGTGTTTTCTAGTTAATTTGCATAATTTTATTTTTCTAAAAACGTGATAAATTTATTCACTTATAATATGGAAAAAATTTACATGATAAATTTCGATAGATAACCAAACCTTTATTATCCAAAATTTAATCATCTAGTTTGTGTGACTTTATTTCACCACACATTATCAATATTTTCAATTAATTTCATTTTTTTAATATAAAATTAGAAATTCAGCCCCCTCACTTTAACTTGAATTTTCAACACCAGATCGAAGAATTTTTATTTAAAAAGAAAAAAAAAGGGAAAGTAAGATCGCGCAATACACTGAAAATGTTCTGGTGCGGCCACGTGTATTCAACTATGTCTAAACTTGCGCATAAAATTTTGGAAACTCTAAACTCGGATTTGATTATTAGAGGCACTTACGTCAAGCTTCAGAATTTATTTTTTTTATCAGTACTATTATTAATTAATTAAAATAAAAAAAAAAGTATTAAAGAATTAAAAATGGAAAACTTTATGCTTTCTCAATTCTTAGTCTATAATGCTATCAAATAATTATTTTTATTATATTTTAGAATATTATTATCCCAAATTTCAATACACTCTAGCAATATTCTCGTAAAACACGTGCGTTTCATAAATTCTTGATTCTTCAGAGTAA
>Ga0214542_1001870_pt1 | contig 43516 bp, 24 predicted proteins | sample CNSS1metaG_FD_160096 | JGI IMG/M metagenome (GOLD analysis project Ga0214542, IMG submission 160096) | Root nodule microbial communities from cowpea collected in UCLA plant growth center, Los Angeles, California, USA - CNSS1 | ecosystem: Host-associated > Plants > Roots > Nodule | place: USA... | reverse complement strand
ACATGCTTGGATGATGTATGTATATTGGACTGTGAAAGTACATCTGATTGCATGATAAAACTAATTTTGGCTCTAGCTTACCCTTCTGTTGTTTGTTGTATGTTCTGTGGTGTGGTCTTTTCTTTTGTAATGATCATCAACTTGTTGATGTGAGCAGAAGTGAGAACTCCCCGTAATCATCAAGGTAATGGAGGTTCCGCTGCATAGTCTGCTTGGATTGGATCTAGGTTTACTTGGACTTTCCTTTAGGGCTATGGCCCATGTACCGCTGGTCTTTAGGCTTAAAATTCTAAATGTTGATGATTTATATTTTATACTTTGTTATGGCATCGTATGTGCCCTTTTTTTATTCGGGTTTTCTCTTGGATAATCGTGGGGAGTAGTGTCTACACTCCAGGACTTTGTTTCTAATACTATTTCACGTGACATTCTTTTAATTAGCGTTATTAATTAAATGGGGTGTTACAATTTCTACCTTTATGATCAACTATAATTAGTAACACAATTTCAAAAACTTTTTTTTTCTTGTAATACAACATGAGGGTTTGTCTTGTGAAAGCTAGGTTGAGCAAACCCACCATTAATGCACCTACTACACGTAAAGCCCGAAAAAAAAAATCTGTTTTGGGTCGAAGTATTTGTTTAACAACTCTAAGTAATAACAAAACATTAAACTAAGAAATTAAATGAAATATAAATTAAATTATTGAATATTAAATAAAATATTAATAAAACCGAATGTAGGATGTCAATATAATAATTTATATGTAATCGGTAACACATTTACAACTAAAATATCGAAGCTTTTGGTGATCTAGTAGGGAATCGGCGGATTCAACTTTGCCTCGAAATCAATTCAAAACCACATAATTGATTGAAACTAGGGATCCAGAAAAGTTGAAATTTCGAAAGAAAATTGAATTTGAAGATAAATAAACTACAGACAAAGAAAATCAACTTATAAAAAAGAAAAACAATACTCACAAAATAAAATTTCATGAGAAGAGGATTGTTTACAATAATGTTTCGATACAAAGGATATAACTTTCAAGAAAAAGAAAATATAGTACCACGTTAGGTAAATGACATTAGAATTTATTTCTTTTATAGTACCAACTCAATATTCACAACACAAATGATCAAATTAAACCGATACTTGATTGAAAAAAACATATATTAAAACAAAACAAATCAAAACTTAAATATGAGAATCAAAATATTAATTGAATCTATAATAAAAAAAACAATTTAAATTTAAATTAAAAATAAATTTTATTTCATTTAAATAAAATATCACAATTCAAATACATATTGTGTGATAGCAAAATATAAATAATAATAATTAGAAATAAAAAAGATGATGGTTGCTATTCGGTGTTACGGTTTGACTACCATCATGTCCTTGAAATTTTAATGTATTACGTCATCCTATTATCTTATAATTTTTTTTTTTTATGAAAAAACACACATACCAATTTTAATTTTTCGTATAAAAAGTATATTTTAGTGAACAAGCTAATTATTTCTATTCACAAATTTGGCACTCTATTTATTTTATGGAATTTTAGTCTGATCGTTTGTTTCGCATGCATTTTTTTATTTTTAGGATTTAGTTAATTAAATCTTTTTTGTTGGATTTAGATTGATATATTGGATCTAATGTTTAATTAGAGAACAATAAAGTTCTAAATTACCTCAACCAAAATAAAGAAAAAAGCATATGAATTTCTTTTAAAAGTTCACTAAATTATAAACATTTTGTCTCTAGTTTTGAAAGTTGCCATGGGATCAGACAAAAATGTTTCAAACTACATAGTTTTTCTCATAATGTGTGACTACACAATGTGCTAATTTAATAAATTTAAAAATAATTCACTCATTTTCTCTCATAATAACTATAATTTTAGTTTTCTAGAAAGAATAAATTCAGTCATCATTGAACAAAAAAAAAATAAAAAAGAAAGTATATTGATTATTTTTTTGAATTTATGAATAAAAAACTTTATACAACAAGAATAGTTTTAAGAAGAAGAAAAAACAGTCTAAATTGCATTGTACTGTACCTAACAGTCTTAATCAAGTTACTAACTAACATAAAATTACATTATTGAAGCTTGAAAGGTATCATCGAACGGTGCTCCTTGTACACATGGATGGACCCAATCCAACGGATACCATTTTGTCTTATATGAGTTGGACTCTTTCAAACCATTGGGCCACGGCCCAACTTGAAAATCACATGCATGCTACGTGCGCCACACGAAAGCATGCCATGCCATGCTACCATTGGTTTTTCTATGATTTCTTATCTTCTGGTTAGGAATTATTAAAACGAGTTTTAATTTTTAATAAATTATTCATATGCATAATTAGAATACAAATCTCTATCAATTATTTATCAATTGAATTGAATTTTGTAGGTACTCTTACGTAATTCAAAATTAGAGTATCTAAATTTATTTTAATTTGTATTAAAATAACTTTATGTAAAAAAGTTAGACTAAAATAAGTATATATTTTTTTTAAACCTCCATTGAGTTAAAAGATGGCAAAATTGAATACTTGGACTACAACACAACATTATAGTATTGGTTGTGACGTGTTGATTCTGACGTTTGATTTTATGTCTGTGATATCACATTATTTGACATTGCCACACGTTCACACCTAATAATCAATATACATTATTTATTGTCCTTTACTTGATCAACATTTTTACATGGGATATTACGAATAAAAAAAAACACGTGCTGATATTAGACAAACTAAATTAGGGAACAATTTTCTTACATAAAGAAATAAAATAACTTTAAAATGTTGGAATTATGTTTTTTTTAATTATCAAATAAATGGAAGTAAAAATAAATTTCATAACAAATAAGCTCATTGTTGCATGGATTCATCAAATGGTCTAGTTATAATAGAAATATTCATATTAGTATAATATGGATGATAACTTTTTTTTTTTAAATCAATACACGCAAAGACAAGATGTATATATTTTTTTAGTCTACTTTTTTTAAAAAATAATAAAATATTTTTTATATTTGATAATGTAAAATAAATTTATTATTATTTTTACTATCATCGTCGGTTTAGTTTCATTTAGAAAGAAATCAATCTAATCTTTAAAAAAAAACATTTTGTAGTTATGTATAATTGTTTACTCTTTTTTATAATTAATTTATATTTATGTAATTATTATTTTAAAATTTATTTTATTGTTTATTTAAAAAATATAAATATTTATTTTCAATAAAAGTCTAGTATAATTTAAAAGTAATAAAAAATATAAGGTTGATTTAGGATAAAAATTAAAACCAAAGGTGAGAGAGATTGGAAGTTCAATAACTCTAATAATATTTAAGAGATATAAAATTGATTAAAAACTTTGCAAAAAATAGAAAAAAATTTATAAATTCAACTCCCAAAATAATAAAAGCTAACTATTCACATTTGGTAATAAAAAAGAAAAAGTTAGAAGTAATGACTATTAATTGTAATTTATGATATCAGGATAAAAAAGTTAATGTAAAATATTTGTACCTTTTCTCTCTATTCTTCTCTCTCTATATATTCATGATAAATTTGAAGTCTTGATAATTAGCATCATTTTCGTAAAATAATATATTTGAAAATTTAGTGTTTTAATTAATTTATTACATGTTCTAGAGGAAAAAAGATATTTTATTATTTATTATAAAATTTTAAAGTTTTCTTTATTTATTGTATTATGTTTTAAAATTTTATATTTAATACGACTTAGATAAATAAAATATATTCAATTTTAAATATTTAATCATTAAAATATACGTTATTTAAAGACTGTGTAATTTAAAAAAAAGAGTATCTATTGAAGTAATATTTCACATTAAGAATTTTTAAAATATTATTATTATTATTATTATCAAAATTTATTAACTTTTTATCATAAGAAAATAATTATTTACTTGCACATAATAAATACTTTACATTAAAACATCAATTTACCTATACTTTGCAAAATGTTCCAACAACCTTGTTATATATATATATATATATATATATATATATATATATATATATATATATATATATATATATATATATAAAGAATGGTATAAATTTTACGGTGTAGAAGGGTAGAAATTATATAAATCAAATAATTACTCACTAAAATTTTACAATTAATATTCGACAGTTGTATTATCAATATTTATTACCATTTTCATTTATCAAAGTATCATTATTTATTTATTTAATACAAATGCAAATGCATAAAGTTGAAATGATAACCATATTTAAAAAAAATGTTTCAACATGAAGATATTAATATTTATTACTATTTTTATCTAGTATTATTTATTTGACCACTTCAAATCCTATTTTAAATGGAAAAACAATTAGTTCTAAACCTTTGTTTACATGTATGAAGATTGAGTATGTAAGCAACCATAATGTTATTTGTTTGAACTTGTAAAACAGGTGTTCCTCTTGTAAATGACAAGTATGATGTTTGAAATTTAGAAAAAAAAGAAAAGAGTGTACAGAGTGGACCTTGTAAGTTTAGTTTATGTGACAAGGTAGGTTCCACTAACTGTTCATCCTTCTTGACCCTTTCTTGTTCTTTTCCTCACTTGTTCTAATTTTAGCTCCAACTTTTTCTCAATCTAATTTTAATTTTCACATTACATTTCCTCCTCATGATTTTTCATTGATCATTAATATGTCTCTATTCTCAATCATCAGTTTTGTTTCTGCTTAATCCGGGTATTTTCCTCTCCTTCTCTTTTCTCTTCTTTCTCTTTTGTTTTTGCTTCTTTCTTCTTTCTCAAACCACCATTAATCTGTTTTCTTCCTTTTCTTCATACCCTCTTTGGCCCTTCAATTCCTCCCCCATCCACTGTTTGCATGTTCATCAACACTGTTACAAAAAAACCATCTTTGTTATAATAACTTTTTTGGTTTGCAAAGTTTTGATTAATGTTTTTCTGTATCTGGGGCTGGATATAATTGTTTCCAATACAATTTTCTTGCTATCTATTGCCTTTTCCATAAGGTTTTTGTTTCGGTTTCTTTCTCTCCATTGACATATACATGTACCACAAGAATTTACAAATTTCATCAGCCCAGTTAAAAATTGGCGAACTTGTGTCGGATGCATGGTAATTACTACCTGAAATGTTAGTTTTTGTGTGTACCTAGGTTGTCTTTCTTACAACTTTCTTCGCGTGATTGTAATCTTGATTTCAATGTCAACGTGTCTGAAACGAAAGGATCTTTCAGTTTTTCATGCATCATAAGATTCTGTATTTCTATCATTGGTTGATGATGTTCAAGCACGATTGATATGATGGGTATGAAAAAAATGAAGTAAAGATTACATATGGGAATCGATTATCATTTTACCGCTTTTCTAGATGCTGTCAATGTCGTCATCACCCTTGAATTTGAAACCTCTGCGTGATCATATTTTATTCTGAATCTGATTGAATTTTCTGAAAAGGTTGTTTCATTTTTTTGTCACTGATTGATTCTTCATCATTTTCCTTTTAGATGCCTTTAACTCTTCCAGTTGCTTCTTACAAATGGAGGACGTTGAAGACAAGCCACCCCCAGAAACCTCTGTAATAATGGCTGAGCAGAAGCCGCTGGTAGAAACCCCTGAAGAAAACAGTGAAGTGATGATGGCTGGCACTGGTTTTCCCACAGAGTTCTCTGACTTAGAAGTGTCCCTAAATGCTTCTAACGATAAAACTATTGCACAAGTTGAACATCTTCCCACAGGTGATTCAGCTTCTACTCCTGAAGCTACAATTCATGGAACAGAAGAAACCCACCAAGAAGAAGATATCTTTAACAGGCAGAAGGAAGGAGTTTCTGCTGTCACTGCTAGCAGTGATGTTGATAATAATCTGATGAATCCCTCAACATCATCTTCTGAAACAAAAGAGTTGCAGAGTGGCTCCATAGAACTAATAACAGACTCACCTCAAACCATGGTTGCTGATGTTGCAGAAGATAATTCAGCTTCAACCTCAAAAGGTTCTGTTCATGAAACGGAACAAAGCAACCAAGGAGCCATGCCTGCAAATTCTGAAGCTGGAAAATTAGAAGATATGTCAAACAGGCAACAGGATGGCAGTGATGCTGATAATCAGATGGAGCCCTCAACTTCCTCTTTTAAGGAAAAAGAGTTACAGAATGTACCTCAAACAGTGGATACTGATGTTGTTGAGGAAGCTGTTGGCTCACATTCTGTTGCTGCTGGCAATGATGATGTTGATAATTCTTCTGAAAAAATAGAGTTGCTAAACGATCATAAAGAGCTAAAGATTGAACTGCCTCAAACCGAGGTGGAAGCTGTTGAGCCACCTGCTGCCAGTGATGAGATGGCTTCCTCTTCTGAACAAGTAGAGTTGCAGAATGATGAGGAAGAACAAAAGACAGATCCTTCTCAAGACAATGTTACTGATGTTGCTTTGAGAGGTGATGATTCACCATCTGCCAGTGATGATAGTGAGATGAAACTCTTGCAGGATGACCAGAAAGAACAGAAGACAGATCCATCTCAAACCAGTATTACTGATACTACTGTGGGAGCCACAGATTCACCTAGTTTTGTCAGGCAGATGACTGTAAGAAGAACCCTAATTGATACAGCTGCTCCATTTGAATCTGTCAAGGAAGCTGTTTCCAAATTTGGAGGCATTGTGGATTGGAAGGCTCATAGAATCCAGACAGTGGAGGTATACATGTCTTTCATTTGCTTAAATTTTCCAACTTGTTAAAATGCATTAGTACAAATATACATTTCTATACAACTCTATAACTTCTTGAGGAAAGAGTTCCATTGGAAGTTTTTCTTGCCATTATACTATGTGAAAAACCAAATAGTTTTCTTCAAACATGGAACAAAATTTATTTATACTAATGAGTAATGACTATGGTAGCTTCATGAACTAAGGAAAATCGGTTTTAACTTCAGTTTTTCTGATATACAGAGACGCAAACATGTAGAACATGAACATGAAAAGGCACAGCAGCTGATCCCGGAATGTAGAAAAAAGGCCGAGGCTGCAGAGAAAGAGAAAATGAGAGTGCTGCAGGAGCTGGATACCACTAAGAGACTAATAGAAGAGCTGAAACTGAACCTAGAGAGGGCTCAAACAGAAGAGCGTCAAGCAAGACAGGACTCAGAACTTGCAAAGCTGAGAGTGGAAGAGATGGAGCAAGGCATTGCAGATGACTCTAGTGTTGCAGCCAAGGCACAGCTTGAGGTAGCTAGAGCAAGGTATTCATCAGCTGTCACAGAGTTAACATCTATAAAAGAAGAGTTGGATGCATTGCGTGGCGAATATGCATCATTAGTTGTTGAAAAAGAAGAAGCTGTGAAGAAATCTGAAGAGGCTATTGCTTCATCAAAGCAAGTGGAGAAGACGGTGGAAGACTTGACTATTGAGCTGATAGCAACAAAGGAGGCACTGGAAAGTGCACATGCTGCACACATGGAAGCAGAGGAGCAGAGAATAGGAACAGTGATGGCAAAAGATCAGGATTGTCTTCTTTGGGAGACGGAACTTAACCAGGCAGAAGAAGAAGTCCAGAGTCTGAACCAGAAAATTTTGTCTGCTAAGGATCTCAAATCTAAACTGCAAGCAGCCTCAGCTTTGCTGCTTAATTTGAAAGCTGAATTAAGTCTTTATATGGAATCAAAGCCTGACCCAGAAGGTGGTGATGAAGGAGTCTCCAAAGAAGGGCAAGATAAACCAGCGAAGAAGACACACAGTGAAATACAAGAAGCAGTTGCATCAGCAAAAAAGGAACTTGAGGAGGTAAAGCTTAACATAGAGAAAGCCACCACTGAGGTAAATTACTTGAAGGTGGCCGTAGCCTCGTTAAAAACAGAACTTGAAAATGAGAAACTATCTTTTGCCTCCATGAGGCAAAGAGAGGGAATGGCTTCCATCGCAGCTGCATCTCTTGAAGGTGAACTGGAGAACACTGTATCAGAAACGGCTTTGGTTCAGATGAAGGAAAAGGAAGCGAGAGAGAAAATTGCTGTGCTACCAAAGAAACTACAAGAAGCAGTTGAAGAGAACAACGAGGCCAAATTGCTTGCTCAAGAAGCTCGTGAAGAGTTGCAGAGAGTGGAGGAGGAGGCTGAACAATTGAAGGCGAGTGCAAGCACATTGCAGAGCAAATTACTAGCAGCAGAAATGGAGATAGAAGCTGCAAGAGCTTCTGAAAGGTTGGCAATAGCAGCAGGTAAAGCATTGCAAGAGAGTGAGTCACCTAAGAGCAGCAAAACTGAAGTGGATTCATCCAATTGGGTGACACTTTCAGTGGAGGAGTACTATAATCTGAGCAAGCAAGCACATGATGCAGAAAAAGAAGCCAACATGAGGGTTGCAACAGCAAATTCTAGAATTGAAGCAGCGAAGGAGTCTGAACTGAGAACCTTGGAGAAGTTGAATGGTGTGACTAGAGAAATGGCTGCAAGAAGAGAATCTCTGAAGATGGCGATGGAGAAAGCTGAAAAGGCGAGGGAGGGAAAACTAGGTGTAGAACAAGAACTAAGAAAATGGAGGGCTGATCATGAGCAACGAAGAAAAGCTGGTTCAGCAGTAGGCAAAGAATTGGTTAAGCATCAAAGTAGTAAAAGTTCAGACGGTATTCTTGAAAGACACAAAACTCATCGTTTACCTATGCCTCTTCGTTACTTTTCCAGTTCAAAGTCTTATGTACATTCTAACGGTGGAGCGGCGGTGTCATCGCCGGATTCCAAGAGCGGAAAGAAGAAGAAGAAGTCATTCTTCCCATGGGTTTTGATGTTCTTTGGGAAGAAAAAGTCTCACACAACACATTCAGGGTGATCCACTATGGAAGAAGATACATGCATTGTGATGCTCCATTACACTTATCTGAACATGTGATCCTTTTGGAGATTATTGAAAACTATATCACACACTTGTACATGTTAGTCATTGCTGTATGTATGGTTGATTGCATCATACTCCATCTCTCTGAGAGAGAGAGAGAGGACTGTGAATGGTCTTCAACTCACCGATTTATGACAACATGAAAATAAGCTCTTCATCACTGGTGAGAAAACAAAAAATAAGATCATTCTCTATTGTGTATAGGCTTCTGATATATTGAACCTCCGTGTAAAGTTATGTATCAGATTTCATCAAATCAAGAATTTTGAGTTTGAGATTTGAATATGAATGGCACATTGGAAACATGTCATTCCACTCAGCTGGTACAAGTAGGAGAGATTCTAAGGCTGCGTTTCAAAAGGTGTTACTTTGAATGGCACGTAAACACAAACATACACTACATGGTTCCAATTCTCTTCTTTTTAGTAAGATGGTCTTTTTGGATCTTTCTGATGAATGGAAAATATCATCGTTTAAATGCCTTCTTCATCTTGTGAACTGCTAAACTAAAATGATGGTAAATATCTTGTAAGCATTGCATTATTCTTACAAACAAAGCACAAGAACTGAACTAGAGCATCTGTAACTTAATAATTTTCACTAAACTTAATAATATGGGGAAGTAAAACAAGATAACTAATTGCGTCGATATTAAAATGTGGATTATTATATTTGATCCAACATAATCAGAAGAAAATATATTAAACTAATATGGTAATCAAACCTTTATGTTTTTAGTTCCAAAATTTGAACTTGAAATCTGGATTTGTCTCTGTTCATTAGATCTTTGATTGATGGAATAATACTTAGTTTTGCAGATATGACCTGTTGTCTCTTACATCTTTGTCTTCTGTCTTTTTTTTAATGAAGTTAGCTAGTTCCTGTTACTTAATCTTTGTTCAAATCAGTTTTTAGTTAGTCATATTTTCATTCTAAATAAATATTCTCCTTTTATTCTATTCTATAGTAGAAACGATAATACAACAGTTTTTTTCCTGTTTGTATTCTTTTTTTTTTCTCTCTTTTTAACAGTGATACCTTTGTTATTCAATATATAAGAGTTCTTCGCCTAGCGAGCTCTGTTTCGCATCTGTTTTCTTTTCTTTGCCAAGATTTCTTTTTTATTTTCTTTTCTGTTCTCGTTTTTGTTTCCTGTGGTATAGATTTTGCAGCATAACATCAGATTTTATTCTTGATGTGATGTTATATCATAGTCATGTAAAACATGATTCTCATAATTAAATTTAGATTAGGATATAGTACATAAAAGTAAAATCATATTAATTATTCATCACATTTATTTACATTAGAAGTAAGGTTCTTATTTTATCATAACATCATAAATAGTTGTAAGTTTAATCGTGTGATTGATGATTGTATTTAAACTGTGTTCATTAGACAATAGAGTCTAATGTTTTTCCAAACAATTATTCTATCAACATCATATTTTCTTCATCTCTCCTACCCGGCCACAATTGAAAGTCACAATTTATTTGTTCTAATAGTTTTATTATAAAAATTAAAAAGAAGTTATCAGTAAAAAATAAATAAATAATTATAGTAAAGTACTTGTAAGGTGGTTTAACCTTTTTAAAGCAATATACATGATATCTCTGAAATAAGAGATGCAGAGAGGACAGAACATCATAAACCACAAAAAAACATCATAAAAATTAAATATTTACGTTTACTTCTTTTCAAAAAGATACATATTTGTATTTATATTCATACATGCATCTCAAAGTTTCAACATTTTGATTACATCATATTTTCAAATTTTGGTGAACTGGAATAGTATAGAAAAGATTAACGTGTCAATATTACTAAAAGAAAAACTAATGGTGATTGGTACGGTGATAGAAATATTTGTGTCTCATAGAGTTAATAAAGATGATTCACGTCGTATGTCACTATATTATTTTGTCATGCATGATTTGAATTTCCACCTTCATTTTGTTTCTTTCCCATGTCTCTTCACTACGTGTTTTACAAATAATGTAAGAAAAAGTCATAAAGTTTGTTGGTTTTTGTTGTATTTCATGAAATAAGAGATCAAATAAGGTTTTTGAATTTGTTTCTTCTCTAATTTTAATGAATGAAAGTTCAATCTCTGGTTTTTTTAGACAAAAAATGTTAAGCAGAATCTTTGATCATTTAGATGGTAGGTCGACTAAATTAGAGTTGAAGGTTGAAGCAGACATGAGGTAAAGATCCAGACTTATTAACATGAGCTGAAAGTTAGAATAGATTAACACATGTTAAAGGTTAAAACAAGTCTGTCATATAAAATATTTTATATACCTAATGTTAAAATAAGTCGACTTAGACTTAAGTTCAAAACGTGTTGATCAAATCGAATATTGAATCGAATCGGTTCAAAAACTAATGGTCGAAACAAATTGATTTGAACTGAAAACTAAGATGAATCAACCATAATCAAAAGTTGAATCAAGTCAGGTAAGATAAAAAGTTGAAAGCTCAAAGATTCAACAACTTTTTTTTAGTCAAACCATAAAAAAAATGGGTGTTAAAACAAATCAAAATCATGCTTTATCTAGACAACTTCTCCATTCATATAAAAGTCATATTAGACTACCACAACTTCATTTTGGAAACTCTACATTCATAATTGCATGAAACGACAATGTAAACACGATTTATTCATATACAAATTTTTTTAAAATTTTGTCCATTTCAATAATTTTGATGCATATTATCCTACCTTTCTAGCATGCACGACATCAATGTTTTGTGGTCATTCTCACTGCGATTTGAACATAATCATATTAGCTTTTATTGGCTCCAAGGGTTCAAAACAAGAAAGTAAACTTTACTGTTCAACGCATGTAAGCTATTGAGTAGAAGTAGCAGTTTGAATAAGAAACGAAAGAGTGAGTAATGAAGAAAGGAACAGTACAAGATAATGAACCAATTGACAACAAAATCAATTTAACTATCGGAAGAGAAGGACAAGTTTCACAACACCCGACCCAGTTAAAGCTTTCACTGTGCCGACAACATTGCAAATTTCGAGCTATCAGCCCCAGAAATGTGTACGAAATAGATTTGAAACTCTTGTTGCCTGATAGGCAGTGACCCCTTATCAATATCGACAGGGTGTATGCTGTGCGACACAAGGAGATGGAGATTTCTCCTAGTTTATAAGGATAGACCATAAGAGATATAATATATTTGAATTAAAATGAACCATGTATATATGAACCCTCATTCCTTAAACAATAAACTTGTATTTTTATCAAGGTTAGAATGTTTTCAATTTCTAATCACCGCAATTTCGCTAAAGAATTGTTCGACGTGGATCATTTGAGTGCCACCATAAGCTCAATACAGACTTAGTGCTAGCACCCTAATAATACGTTTCATCAGTGAAATTGCATAATGGTTTCACTCCCAACAGGAAAATGAATGACAGAATAATACTAGTTAGTATTTTTCAGCACCACCTAGGTCACAATAGATTATAATAACAACTGCGTAGATCTTGACACTGGAATGTCATTTGAAGAAAACTTAACTGTAATATATCGTGCGGAAATAAGATAAAGATTGATAGAAAAAAAAAAACATTAGTAAATTTGGTTGATAAAATTAGCATTAGCAAAATCACTTATGTAGCGTGTAGACACATGATATAAAATCCAACAAATAGTCAGAAACCAATGCATTGATCCGAGAATTTATGGCAAAAAGAATAGAAAAGTGGTTGTAAACAATGCATGATGTACTATTTTCATACATAAAACATCGAATTACAGTGCAATAAAGATATGGCAGATTTGCGGGACAATGTAAATATACTTCAATATTCAGAACAAAATTAAAATCATGAACCGCCTACAACCTTGGTAAAGATGATCCATGTATTACCTAAAGATATATAATTATATTCCTGAAATGTTGATGCTATCTATTTTGGTTGACTGCATCAAACGATAATTCTTACAATCTTAAGTAGTTGAAAGCATCTCAGCTCAAGCATCTCAGCTCACAGCTTGGAAGGCTTTGGGAAGATATCTGGAGTAAATTTTTGAGCAGCACTCAAACTTCCCTTAATCTTCATCGCACCCCTACATTCGTTCACCACACATCAAACACATGAATGCATTAACAAAGAAGAAAAAACAACGAAAAGTAAATTGGAACGAAAATATCCATTGAAAAGTTGAACCTCATGAAAGCAATCTGCGGATTCATCTTTCCCAAGGCAACCTTAACAAAGTCCTCATCCTTAAATGAAAAGGTTGCATCAGGTTTTCCTCCTTCGTATGGCCCTAAATACACACAAACCCAATAAATACTCATACAGGATAGTATTGTCAGAGAACGCAATAAAATTTAGTCAAATCAAGTAGAATTGTCAAAATACAGTTCTAAAAAATCCTCTGATTTCCAGAAAAAATACATTTCAAAAAATTCACAAGGACAGTTTAGCAATTAAACTCTATAACGATGAAACTACACAGTCAATTTACTAATCAATGATAGGTGCGACTTTTAATGTAGTTAACACAACAAATTGTACATAACAATTCGTCCATAAAATTTTACACTGGAATAGACTGTTTACTCAAACAAAAGTTCAAAGCTCTAACAAGTTAAGATAGTATACTATGTTCTGTCTGCTCTTGTTACTTATCACAAGATAAGGCAGCAAGCCTCGATACTCATCACAAAAGATGAGAGGAAAATTCTACGATCCTGATCTCCCTCCGTAACCCACAGTGCCACAGTGTAAAGGTGAAACAGTGCGTTTGAACGAGTTTCTCGAAGAATTTCAAAGATAAAAATAAAAAGAAAAACCGAAATTAGTTTCAACTTAAATTAAAATGAGTTTATGCATCAATTAATTTGTAGAAGTTTTCTCTTCTTTAGTTTGTGTAAAATTTAATTTGTTAACTTCTGGAGAATCTCTTTTCATTTTCTTCTCCTTATTTTTTCACCATAATCAATACGGTGAATACTGTACATTGATTATCATTGAGATCACAATACATTGCATGCATAGCAGCAACATTTTATTTCACGTCTGAGAGTGAATTTAAAGGTCCATCGTCATGATTCGGGAGACACGTGCACGTCTCCGATTGCAATTCATATCGAAAACCTAAGTATAAACAAAAACAATTGAAAAGTGAAAACGAAAGAACGGAAGCATGCTAACCTTTGGTGACCTCTCCTTTCTTGAGATCAACGGTATAGACGACCTCATCGAATCCAAGTTTCTACAAATCCAAGCCATTCAACGAGACGGTAATGCAATTCACAACAATTAGGTTAAACGAAGAGTGAGAAGAAGGAAGGTTACCTTCGGAGCAATGTGAAACTGATAAACGAGTCCAATTTTTTCCGTGAGCTTTTTGCCAGCGTCAGTGGCGATGTGCTGCTTCATCTGCTCCATAATCGCGTCGGATTTCAGGTTCGAAGAATCCGCCATGGCTTCGCGACGCAACAATCACACGAAACCTACCAGTTCAAGTTTGGTTTAAGTTCGGGTTTGTTGGTTGGAGGAGTGGGACCGGCACCATCTGATTTCAACTTTCCAGTAACCTCTGCATTTATAGTCCTCTCCCTGTTTCGTTACGTTACGGTGTTGTGCATTGAAAGGATTAGACATAAAAGCGTTGAACAGTTTTGGACACTGTTGTAATGAAAGGATAAGAATGGGTTCGGGAATGAATGAGGCCCATTTAGCTCACGCGTTTCCATGTGGATCAGATAGATCCATACTCTGCATTAATTATATATTATATTATATTATATTATATATTCGTTTATTTATAGATTTTAATTTTCTTAGTTTAAACTAAAATATTATTATAAAAATGTTTATGCTAACATATGTTATCCACTCTTAATATTGTAAATTGAATCTCTAATTTAAAGAGGGAGATTTGTACATCTTCCCTCTTTAGTTAACGATTAATAATAAAAAGTACCTTATTGGAATAATAAAAAAGTACCTTATTCGTACATTTCAAATTATCTCTTTACTTATTTTTTTACTTATTTTTCTACCTACGTATACCCTTTTATTTAATTTATATTTTTATCTTATTTTCAAAAGAACTTACAATGGTTAAAAGTAATTTATATCTCAATGTAATTATTCTTGTAACATATTTAACTAATTGGATCTCAGTTTTTTATAAATAAATATTTAGGTCTAATTTTAGAGAATGAATAACATACCAATATACATGTTTTAATGCATTGAATGAAGTATTGTAGGAAATCTTAACCTTAACATGAGATGATAGATTGTTTAAGTACAAGATTAAGGTGTAGATCTTAACTATTTACAATACCAAATGAAGACTCTCTTAATTTGTGATACCTATCTTGTGAAAAATTTACATATAAGCACTCACAAATAAAAATGTAAGTAATGAGATCTTTGTTAAATACTATACTATTGTCTCCTTAAGTATTGTTTTTTTTTTTTTTCTCTCTAAGTTTTAAAATCATCTATCTCTAATATGTTTCAATGCATAATAATGTCTACCACCCTTCACCCCTTCATCTTCCTAATCTCTCTCTTAAGTAAGTAGTTCATTCAAATCTTTTTATTTATATTTTCATGCCTTTGAAGAGCATAAACAATCATAATGATTTTCTCTTATATTACTACTTGTAATGGACATCATCAATTTGTTTCCTTTTTTATTCCAACTATTCTTTTACTTTTAGATATTTTTCTCATTCATTTTATTGATAAAAATAATTTTAATTATAGGAAAATATTTGTCCCAAATTTGTTTTCTTTTATAGTATAAGATTTTTTTGTAATTATTGATATTTTATTGCTCTTTTATTTTAAATATTTTTTTCCAAATTTCTTTTATTTCATAGTATAATATTTGTTCACCATTAATTATTGATATTTTACTATTTATAATTTTTGTGTTAATTATTTCATTCATTTAAATTTAATTGATAAAAATAATTTTAATTAGAGGATAACATTTAATCCAAATTTATTTCTTCTGTAGTATAAGATATTTTTTTCACCATTATCTATTGATATTTTATTACTCTTTCAATTTTTGTGTTAATTAATTAAGTAATTAATTTAAATTTTACTGGTAAAAATTATTTTAATTATAGGAAAATATTTATTCCAAATTTTATTTCTTTTATAGTATAAGATTTTTTCACCATTATCTATCGATAATTTGTTACTCATTTAATATTTGAGTTAATTAATTAATTAATTCATTTAAATTTTATTGGTAAAAAATATTTAATTATAAGAAAATATTTATTTCAAATTTTATAAATTTTATTTCTTTTATAGCATAAATTTTTTCACCATTATCAATTCATATTTTGTTACTCTTTTAATTTTTGTGTTAATTAATTAAATAATTTTAATTACAGATTTATTCCAAATTTATTTTCTTTTATAGTATAACATTTTTTTATCATTGATTATTAATATTTTATTACTCTTTTAATTTTTAATTAGCATTTGATTCATTTTTTTTTTCACTAAATATATTTCAATATATGTGAACTAAATGATGTTGATTCACTTTGACGAGATCATATAAGTTTAGGAGTGATAAAATGGACTGGGTCCAACAGGACAACCCGTAAAGAAAAAGGTGAGTTGGGTCAAGAATTTTGGTTGGTTAATCCATATTAATCTGGCTTGTTTGGACCGTCAACCTTTTGGGCTGTAGGACGGGTTGACGTTGGTTGGCCTCTCAATATCAAGTAAAACGGGTTTGCTGCCTGTGGCCTGTATCAATGTTTTTTTTTTTTTTTTGCTTCTTCACTTTCATTAGTAGTTAACATGAATAATGAAATCCAAGTTCTTAAGAGTTTATTTTCATGAATGAATATGTGATTTTTATCTCTATATATTAATGTAGTGTTCTGCTCTTCATCTCTTATCTTCTAATCAATAATTGATAGGGGTGGAAATATGGGTTTGACCCGACGGGCTGGCCTGTCTCCAAAAAAATGTAGGGTAGGCCAAGACATTGAGCCCACTAGCCCGCATGAGTCCCACCTACAAGAGCGCACAGCTCGTATGGCTGGACCGTTGGTCTGCAAAAAAAATGCACTTGTATATATTAGTTACTTTCTTTCTAGACTTTTGCATGAACGTTCCAAATTCTTGTATGACTTGAAACAATAAATATTATGTATTTTTGAAAGTGCTAAAATTTGAATAATACATTGTGTATGTTAAAGTACAAATATGAATATGATGAAAATGTTGAGTTATCAATTCATCATCCAACTTTCCAAAGTTTTTGTTTAATTTTATGAACTTGTTAAAATTTTCCAATTAATTGTACTTATGCGGGATGAGCCATAATTTTAAATGCGGAGTAGGCCAACTAGTCTGCCTTTTGCAGGCCAAGTGCGAATTGGGCATAAACGGCCCGAGCTGGCACGCATTGCCACTATCCCTAATAATTTAGTAGATAATCAAGTATAAAAAAACAATTTTTTTTCTTTAGAAAAAAGGATAAACTAAACGAACTAGTCCATTAACTCATCAACCTAACACAGGATGGGGTGAGTTCCAATTTCTGACCCGTACTATGTAAACGGGTTAACCTGTCCGGACCTATTTTCAATGCGCCAAAAATGAGTCGGGCCAAAACGGGCCGTTTTGTCACCCCTGTATAGGTTCCCTCCTTTAAGTGAAACTCATTTCGGAAAGTTAAAAAAAAAAACAATATCTGTTACAAGTGTTAAATAAACAAGTCCGTCTCATTAGTACTTTTGAATGCAATATCAGTTTCTCTAGTTTAGAACCATAAACAAAAGAAAGAAGAAAAGAATACGGGAGATGGGTGAGTTTGAAAAGAGGAGGAGACAATATTTCATGTTCAGAGGACCAAAACCTGACTCAAAGAAAACAAGTAATATATAACAATGGGAATCAATTGAACGACAAGGGCAGGTTGAGGTCCACCCCATATTATTTGGGAGACTGGTCCTCATAAGTCTGATAACAATGTTAGAACACTGGTCCCCATTAACAAAATATCAAAACATTGCCACAAGAGACAGTACAAGGAGAAGCCTTCATAAAGCTGCCACCAAGCTCATGTAGCTAAGTCCTGCCAAGCTCCTTCACCAACACAACTACTGCAATATCTATGTGTTGCACATGACTCAAAACAAAATATCAACACAGAAAAAACAAAAACCGAAGGATCAGTCCGACCTGACTTATTAGTTCATCTTGTACATAGCGAGTTATGATTATCGATCGATTTCTGTTTGACGAACCAATCCAGTTGTGTTATTTTTGACAAATCACAAACAAACTGGATTAAAAAAATCGGACCGAGTCGTTTTGTCACCCTATTTTAAATATATAACCGATGACACCATAAAAAATCAGTAAAAATTTTGCACTCATCTATCAACTACATAAATGAAGAACATGACCAAAGCCAGATATATGTTACATGTTACTTTGTCATGTGATCCAAACACGCACGTCTTATGTACATGAGTTGTTGGATACAAATTTTTTTCCTTAATTTGTTGCATTATTGCTCCCAATTTTGATTCTGAATGCACACACATAACTTAACTGCATTTATATGTAACAGAAACATATAAAAAGTATTTTGGCTCAAAAAGATAATTGAAACTGATATGCTTGAAGCGAGAAATACAGCAGCACCCTCTTTTTGTTCTTTGTTTGAGGGGTGGAAAATGATTAAGGATAGAGGGGTAACAATTGAAGTGCCCCAACATGGAAAAATAAAAATCAAAGAGTCAAACTAGAAAAAAAAAAAAAAAAAGATAAAAGGTTGAAAAGTGGGTTGCTTGTTCTTCCCATGCTACTTTTTCTCTAGCTGGTAGATTCTCTCCAACATCTAGCTGGGAGTCCATTCAGTGGCAAAGGAAATGGACCATACTGAATTCCACACTTGGATCCTACCACTTCCCACCTGTTCACACAAACACACTAATCACATATCACATTTATTTTTATCGACAAATATTAATGGTTAATTTTTGTTAATGAACATAGTTGAATCCGTAATTTTTTTGAATTTTTTTCTAAATTCATCGAATCAATCTTTTTTCTTTAAATTGTTAGCAGAAGATCGAACCGATTATCTTTCATTTTTATGCTACATGCTTTTATTCACATCTCATGTTACTAACATACTCATCTTCTTTTGTTTTCAATGTTAGTATATGTCCAAATTAACACTTATGGTTCTGCTTTATTCACCACTTGATTCATTTCCAAAAGCAGAAACTACACATTCTTGAAGCTTTTGTTTAGTTCTTCAACATTGCAATATATAATTAATAACAGTGGGGTTGATGTGTATAAACCTTATATACTGATAAAATTGTCCATTGGTGTGATATATTGATGCATGTAAACCTGTTATATCAGTGCCTATTTTACTTTCATTTCATTGTTAATAATTAATGAGTTAATTAAAATACAAAACAATTAGTGTATATAAAATCGTACCTTTTAGTTTTTATAAAATCGTACCAATGTTGTTTTAGAAAATTCAGCATTTCTCTTTTCTGACAGACATACTTTACACTCAATGACGCCCAGTTCTGTCATGTGAGGAAACATTATTACGATGATACGTGTAATTCTTCAAACAGGTCTCATGTAACTCAACCCTACCAGAGCAACGTGTTCATTTTTTAGCTCTTACCAGTAGGGTCATATCACCATGTTTGCTTTCAAGAAAAAGGTATATTTCTACTTCTGCACACTCAGATTCTCTCATCGTTCTTATTCTTCATTTTTTTTTTTTAATCTAACAATATTTATGGTTTTTTTTGTTACAGTATATATAATAACTATTTTAAAAGTAATAGATATTCTCTTTACAGTCTTTGTACGAATGCATATCATGCAAAAACTTGATATTTTCATATTCATCACATTTTTAGATTATGTCAAGTTTTCTCCCTCCACTTTGAACCTTATATGTCTCTAGAAAATAAAATGAATATTCCGAGTGATGTTTGAAAATGATAGTTTGAACGTTCAATGCAGAGACAAATCTTTGGTGGAGTTCTGGGGGCAATTGCCCCACAAACTTTTTTATTTTTTCTTAATGTGATGTTTATGTGTTAATACAAATGTCTTCATAACTTGAAACTCAGTATAAAAAGTCAATCAATAATAAGAGTGTTTCCCCACAAATTTATATATCAGTATTGGTCCCCAACATAAAACTTTCGAATCTGTCATAAGAAAAAGTATCACTTTATATGCCAAATTTTGTAAATGAAGAGTATGAAATAACAGTTAACAAATTAAAAATTAGTATTTTGAAAACATAGTTAAATGTGTGAGTGATACTGAAAAATTGATTTTGGCTGTGATTTATATGGGCCCTTTTAGTCATTATTTTTCATCAGTTAGTATGTACTGCTATAGATGCTTTTAAGCTGTCTCTCCATGGTGTTAATAATAATAATAATAATCCGTATGATTATTCTTCTCTTTTTCTCTGTTTTTGGCATATTCTTCTCTACTAATTAAACAACAGTACCTAAATTTGGTGACCAAATGATGGATCATAATCAGTGTCTCCAGCTTAGCAAGCTCATTGCCAGGGCAGGCATGTACTCCACTGCCAAATGGCATGAAAGTATTGGGCTTTGGTGCAACCTATGCAAACAAAAAAAAACATAAATAGTTGTTCTTTCCTGTTTCAAAATGATGAAATGTCTTTTGCTGATAACATTGATTAATCAGCCTTATCCATGCATAAACCATTACTGTTTTTTCTTCCAGCAAATATACCTCAAACCTTGAAGGGTTGAATTTCTGAGGCTCCGGAAAGAACTCAGGATTGTGGTGAATATTTCTGAATAGAGGCATGGCTTTCCACCCTTTTGGTATTAAGAATCCTGTGGTCAGATAAATTCCATGATCAGACCATAAGTTTTCAAAACGAATATGTTTTCACTTTAGGCCTTTGCAGAATGTGGTTTTTTTAAGAGCTCATAATATGAGTCACTTTGCATGGTGCATTTTTGGACCCCTAAGAAAAAGTTTGAAATCTTGCATATATGTTAAATATTCTTCTTACCCTTGTACTCCACATCAGCTATTGCCTCTCTGAAAGGAAATGAAATAATGCTTGCCATTCTCAAACTCTCTAACACAACCTGACCAAGGTCACAGTTTACCATTATCAGTCACTTGCAACAAACTCACTCAACACTTACTTAAACAACAGGAATCACCACGGACTCAACACCTTTACTTTTTGTTTTGTTGGACCAATTGTGAATGTATAAGATGAAAGAACTTTTCCAAAAGTGAAATATATGGTTGCTTTTAATCTTGGAATATGTAAAATATATGACTTTTACTTAATTGAATAACCTACCTTGTGAGTGATTCTCATGTTTCTAGTCTGATCCCAACTCAGTGGTAGATTATTACCTTCATTAGACTTGTGAATAGCCTTCTGCTCTGCCTGCAAAGCCAACATTACCACAAATTATAGTCATTATTACTAACATAAACATCAAATACTACACACCCTTTTCCTCACAAAGAAGATAAGCTCAAGTTAAAGTTTCCTTTTTTTATATACCTTTACTGACTCCAGAAGTTTCGGTTCATCATGCAGGTACTTTACAACCCATGTCATGGCACTAGCTGTGGTGTCCTGAGCAGCAAAAAGCACCCCAATAATGTTATCTGCAATTTGGTCATCAGATAACACTTCTCCTCCTTCACCTTTCCAATTCAACAGACAACTCAAAAGATCCCTTTCGACCAACTTCTTCTCCTTCCTCTCACAGATAATCTCACTTATAATCTTCCCGAGTCTCTTTCTAGCCTACAAAGAACATATACACGTGTGTGTGTGAGTGAGTGAGTACCTTTTCATACTTCCATTCAACCCAATCACAGTTCTTGATGCAACTAATGTGATCCTTATAGAAAAACCTTGAAGTTGTAGTCAAAAACACGTCTTAAAACCTTCTAAACACAGTAATCAAGACATGAATTTGTTGAAGAGAATTAGTATTACTTACCAAAAGTGCTTTTTGGTACTGTGTTCCTGGAATGCAAGTTGGGAAGGAATTGTAACCAGCATCCACAATACGGTAATTCTTCTTTAGCTCCTCCCTCGAACGTGGCTCAAGATGGCCAAAAGTAGTGAGGATTCCAACTTCAAAAGAAATCTGCAAGAAAGCATTCAACGGTGGACCACTTAAATTATTGACCCTTATTACACCATACAGCAAAAGTATACATAAAAAAACGCAGAAAATGCCAGACTCACAGTGCTAGAATATGAATAATATAATAATGGATCCAATCATTCGTGCAATATAAAAACAAAACAACAGTGCATATATAATGTTGCAGGAAAAGTGAAGCTACCCTTTTCATTTCCTTAAACATGTTGATGACTTGACCATCACCCCAAGAGTTCATGCCAGATAACACTAAGGCTTCGATATGAGGCACCAAGTTGCGAAGTGCTTCAAAGGAAAGTGACCTCTGAACAAGCTTCCTCAGACGAGTGTGGTAGTCTCCCTGATGGAAAAACAAAGCAAAAGGACCAATCAAACGCTCTTTGCTTTTCGGGTATGTTGGTTTGAACAAGTGAGCTTGAGTCACTAGCACAAAGCGTGCAGCCTCAGGGCTGATCAGCATCACACAGGGACAACCCAGGATGTTGGTCTTAAATATCTCACCAAACCTAAAATCAAACATAGTTAATGTTCTGTCGTGTGCATTAAAATGTGAACAAACATAACTCCTTCAAGTTATGTTCAAAACATGAAAAATCACATCTGAACACGTTTTTCATGTAATGTAATGTAATATAATATAATATATATTATATATGCATGTGTGAAATGGAAGTAAACCTTTTGTGTTTGGTGGAAAAGTAGACATTTGGGTCTTGGGAGTAGAGTTGGAGGGTTTCTCCTATGTACGGCCAACCCATTGAACCTGGAGGGAGCTTTGCGGTTGTTTGGTTCTGAGGTTTTCTTCTGTTTAGTTTTGGTAAGAACATGAATGAAAATAAGGTAAGAAAAATGACAATGATGTAAGCGAAAATTGCATCCATTGAGGGTGTTACTGGACTCTCTTCTTTGGAAAGTCAAAATGTTAGGCTTTTCATATAAAAAAGGGAATAAAAGAAATAAGAATTGCAGAATAATTTGAGCTCTGCTAATTTGGAGTCATCAAGGGGGGGAGAAGCAACCTTATATAGAACAATAACACCACATTCTCATCCTTCGTGTTCATGTGGGACCGACCAACTAAGGAGTTAACTTTATCAACATAGAAGTGAGACAAATGTGTATGAAACCTCTAATGTTAACATAAATCTCATTAGTTTAGGTGGCTCATGAAAAGCGAAGGAGTGATAATAAAAAATAAAAAAATAGGTCGGAAAGTGAAAAGTGTTTGTATTGAGAGTACGAGAAGATAAATGAATGAAAAAAATTTACAATTGGTTATGATTGATTCAAAAGAATAAAAATAGAAGATGATCTGGTTATTTTGTATTCATAGGATCCAAATCTTTTGGATCATGCATATACTCTTTCTGTTATATCAACTTGTAGAATCTAATAATTAATGTGAAGAGTAATCAAGAGATTGGATGGTGAAACATTTAGAAGGTCGCAATTCTTATAAATTTAAATATCAGTCAAAATTTTATATAGAGTAAAAAGAAAAGTTGAGTGTAATAAAACAAAAAATACCGGTAAAGTTATTATTTTAAGTTTTTATGTCGAAACTAATATCAATTTTTTTATGTCAAATCATATTTATGTAATGCAGTATTATAATTATGTTAGTTTGTCTTTACCAGTGACTTAGATCTTTGTAATAAAATGTTGAATTGAGAGTCTCTTATATCTAAATGAGTGAGATAAAATATAAAATTTATTATTTCAAAATTTTGAGTCTCATGTCAAATTTGTTACATATAATTAGAAATTCATTAATTAATGATAAAATAAGATAATTTTATAATATAATATATATAAGTGAATGTAATTATATGATCTTAAAAATTATTTTATATAAATTATTTTATATAAGATTGAATTAGATTTAAAGTTTATATGTTTTGGATCTTTGTCTTATTATTGTTTACATAAATATAAACAAATTAGATTGGTTTGAAACAATTGTTCCTTTCATGATCCCGGCTTATAAGATGTGGGACTTTCAACACACCTCCTCACGCCGAGATATATTCATCTCGTGCGTAAAGCAAGAAAAATCCGATATTGGGTGGAACACAATATCTAAGAAAGTTCACTAGGATGACCTCTAACTTGGCTTTGATATCATGTTAGATGTGGGTTTTAAGCCTAACTCAACTCCACAAAATCAGTTTGTAAGGTGAGGATTGCACCCACTTATATATTGCGAATTGACTTTATGTCTAGTCGAGATGAGACTTCCGATAAGAATAGGAGAAGGTATGGCTTGAGGGTATTATTAGTCAGGGAAGATTGGGTTCTACTTATTATTTGCTGAAACCGGGGAAAACAATGATTTTGAAGGGTATTGAAGTGAGGTTTGAGGTGTGAAATAGGTATGGTTTGAGTTGAATGATTGTTTTGTTTAGATGAGAATGTGAAGGTTTTTGGTTAGGATGATGAAGATTTAAAAATTGCAAAGAGACAGAGTTGATATGACGAGATAGAGGTTGTAATAGAGGAAAATAGCATAAAAAGTTTGATGTTTTTGATGTTGTTGTTTGAAGATATTGAGAAGATGAAAAAGAGGGAGTGGAGTATTGGTTGGTGGTGAGCAGGGGCAGTGGCATCCAGCTAAGGAACCAGATATGGAATTCTTAAGATCTCCGAGGCTCCACTTCACTGCCTTCTACTTCCATCACCCTCCATGTCCCCACCTATGATCCTTCTCGGACCCACTTTCTTCTTCACTCACTCCCCATTTCAAACTTCTCTCTATTTTTTCATCTCATTTTTCTTTTTTTTTATCAATTAAAACTCTACATAAAGAAAAAATTAAAATACTCTTCTCCACCTTAAACTTTATTGTATCTATTTAGACACCGGAGCCAATATTTGTTTAAATACACATTTCAACCAAATATAAAACCATATGTAGTTTGATTTGTTTACTTTTCAACGTTAAAAAAATTAAACCAAACTAAATTAGTTGTTATGATTATATATATATATATATATATATATATATATATATATATATATATATATATATATATATCCGTGGATCATTAAATTATAATTATTATAATACATAGAAATATTCGTCGGTAATAAATTTGTTGGTAAAATTTGTTGATAACTTTTAATGTTTATTATTGATGGATACTTTTGTTAACAAATTCTAGTGATAAAATGGGTGCTAAATTTTTTGTTTGGGTTTTGACTATGTTGTTATAAAATCTGTTAGTAAATATAGTAGTAATGAATTTTATTTTTTAAAATTTGTTAGTAAATTTGTCAGTAATTATTTTTTTTTAAATTCATCGATAAATTAATTGGTAATTCAATATTTTGAAAATTCATTGGTACATATGTTGACAACAATTTTTGAAAGATTTGTATGTGAATTTGACGATGATTGTAATTTTATAAAATATGCCAATAATTTTGTTGGTAAATTTATCGTTAAAATAAGTGAATTTTTCTATTAAATCTGATAAAATATACGTTATAAATTAATTAGATTTTGATGAGAATAAGAAGAGGAGGAAGGAGGAAGAGGAAAAAGAGGAGGCAGTAGCAACAACAATGAAGGAGGAGGAGAAAGAAGACAAAGAAGAAAGAGAGTAGGAAGAGGAGCCAGAAGCAGTAGAAACTGATGGTGATGGTGAACTCAACAACACTGATGATAACAAACTTGATGACAATGATAATAGAGACTTGACAATAGTAACAACGTTGAACATGACAACGCTGGAACGATGAATACTATGACGACGATGAAGGAGGAGATAACAAAGAAGAAGAAAAAGAAAAAGAGGGAGAGGGAGAAAAGAAGAGAAGGAAGAGGAAAGAGGATACCGAATCTATACATTTTCACTAATGTACAAAATATATCAATAATGACCAAAAGATATTTGTCGATATTAATAATTAGACCATTAATAAATTTTTCTTGTAGTGTGAGTCTTTAGTTTAATTTAATTTCTTTTATTGAATAAATACGTCACATTAAACATTTTGAGGTTTCTAAAGTTAAGAAGTTATATTTTTAATATTCCATTAATTAATTAGAACAGAAAAATAATATTTAGAATGTAATAATGGTTATGGAAAATTTAGCATTACTAGTTTGTAACAGACAAAAGTTGACACCCAATGATACCGAGTTGTGTGATGAGAGGAAACATTATTATAAGGTTATGTGTACTTGATCAATCATGGTTGTTGGAAGGGAAGCCCACCATAGCAACGTGTTGATCTTTGTGCTCTTCTGGATAGGGTCCTTTATCACCATCTCTGCTTTCAACAAAAATAAAGCATATTTCCACTCACTCAGATTCTCTCCTCTCTCTACCTGCCAAACTCCACATCATCTTACTATTTCTTATTATTAACAAAATATTCATCATACTCTTAAACATATTAATTTTTATATGTCAAAAGTTATACTTTCTTTGTTAAGAACTTATATTCAATCATTCAGATTTACATCAACTTTTGTATATAATGAATTGATTTTATTTTTAATTTTCACGTTAATGTATATACATTTTATCTGTGAGACTAAGTTCAATAATCATCTAATAGCAGGTAAAATAATAGATTCAACTCTCATTAACATAGGTTTTAACTCATGACTGTGATATTATGTTAAAAATTGAGCAAACCTAACTAAAATCCATAAAATTGATGTGGAGGTACGAGGTTAAACATTAATGGATGGTCGATGGTGGTCCAATAATGGGTAAAACAATAAATTCAACAAACAATAAATCTCATTAAGATAGACTTTAACTCATAACTATAATACCATATTAAAAAATGACTTTAAATCTAATTCAACGGCACAAAACTTCTCATCCTCCACTCGATGTAGAACTTCCAACCCTCTAGGTCCTTGATAACATTTTTTTTCATGACTTTCAATATTATTTACAATTTTTTAATACTTATCATAAACTTTAAAAATAAAATGTAGATTCTGATTGAAGTTTGAAAATGATAGTTTGAACGTTCAGACCAGAGAAGAATCTATTTGGTGGAGTGTTGGGGCAACTGCCCCCACAAACTTTGTGTATGTATATTTGTTAAAATATAATGGTTGTATAATTACAAATGTTTTCATAATTTCAGACGCAATATAAAAAGTTAGTTTATATTATATACGGTAGTTTTTCCACTATGTATGAGTGTTGGTACCACAATTTTGGATTTTGGATTTGTCTTCAAAATATCATTTTATAAACATATAAACTAATTTTAGTGAAATATAAATGTAAAAAAGAGACACTATCGATTAGTATATACTATTAAACTTAAATATACTGATTTATAACTAAATAACCATGTGTATAAATTTATATGGTCCATCCAAAAATCAGTTACTCTTAATTATAACTCTACAAGTTTATGAGAATAAAAAAACTCTTGGATGTAATACTTATTTATCGTCATAGGAAATTTTATTTATATCCAAATGAACTTAACTAATACATATGGATATATTAAGAGAAAATGTTAAATTTTTTAAAATGAAAAAAAAAATGTTTTACGTATTTCTCGAGGTTAAAAAAAATTATTTTCTATAGAATATAAAATATTAAATAAAAAAAACGTAATATTAATGAGAAAAAAAAACACAAGGCTTTTTAATTATGTTTTTTTTTTAATTATGTGATTTAAGATCATTATTATGTTCTCCAAATTACCGTCCACGCTTTTGTCTTAGTTTTTCTAGAGGTACATAAATATGAGGATTTATTTATAAACTTAATATACAATTATTTTGAACAGTTTAAATGATTTTAAAAATTAACCTCATTGTTAGTTAAAACTAAAAAGAAAACTTAAAAAAATAATATATACTTTTTGGACACTAGTGCAAAAATCCATTTGACTTTGTCTAATATGCCTCACATTTAAGAAAAACGAAGTCCACAGAATGCGTTTTTTTTTTTTTTATAAAACTTTTAATGTTTAAAAATTGAGAAACTTTAAGAAGTTCACAAAATTAAGTAAAGATTTTGGGGAGCTAGATTATAAATTGATGATTCAACATTTTCATTATATTCATATTCATAGACATACACAATGTATTCTTTAAATTTTAGCACATTAATCTTTGCTAGATGTTGGAGAATGTTGTATTCTCTAGGTCTGACTAAATGAGGTAGAATATATCATTTGACTGACATATGATCACTTAAGAAAGGTTCAAAAAGTGTGAATTAATTGCACCAACTACCTTATGTCACTCGACCAATGCAGTTGTCACTCAAGCGAAGTATTGTATAGCTCAAAGAAAAGGTTGCAATGTATCTCTTCCTTGGAAGCATATAGCTCAAGTGTTGGAAAAAAAAAATACTCAAGCAATATGGCGGGTGGCTCAATATTATTATATTATCTCTAATGATGACTACACAAAAGGACATTTGATCGTCACACATTCTATTTGTTCCAATGATGATTAGACAAACAAGCGTTTATATATAATCTATTTTGTCTAGCAATAATAATAAGCAAATAGAAAGATATTTGAATATCACACACTCTATTGCTTTCAATGACAACTAAAAAGAAGGTTATTTGGATTAGGGATGACAACAAGGTTGAGATGAGTATGGCTAGTGCTTAACCACTACTCGTCTTATTGAAAAAAAATATTGTTCCATTTCTTACAATGTTACACATTACGTATATGTGAAAAAATATCTACAAATTTTTTATACTCTTATGGATATCCATGAAAGTGAGCAAAATTTTTAACATTTTTAAATTTTAAATAAAATTATTTAAAATACAATTCAACCAAAATTGCACACTAAAATATCAATGTAAATAATTTGGATTTTTTAAAAAATAAATTTAAATGAATTTCACTAAAGTATAACGTTTAAAAAAATCAACCCTTTTAAAAATAACTTCAATTTCATTGGTTTAAATAAAAAACATATAAATTCAAATTCTAGACATTTCTTAAAAAATTAATAATATTTCTCTTACATATAATTTTATTTTCTAAATTGAATTTAATAAAAATAGTCAAATAAAATTCACTAACAAATATTTGTGAGTTGATACATGGATATCCATAAAGGATATTCATTTAGTATCCATTACATATTTTAGTTGCATATGTAGGTATGGATTATTTTTGTTATCTCTTGTTTGGACATCATGTAAAGGTTCTCATAGTGACAAGATAGACGTCACAAACTTTGTCTAGCAATAATGACCAATTGAAAACGTCGAAAGACTCTATTAGTTCAGTTCAACCTGAAAACTAGACAACGAAACATTCTAATGGCACATATTTTATCAATAACAATCACATGGATATTCAAACCTCACACACACTCTTTATAAATTTCAATAACAACCAGACAGAGAAGTGTTCTAAGGTCACACACACTCTTTAACTATGATACAAATTTAATCCTAATAAACTATTATCGATGATTAATATATTTATAAACACTTTATTCTTTTGCATATATATACCTTATTAAAACCCTAAACAATTATGTTACTCTAACAAAGAAACAAAATTAATTAATAACATGTTGACAATGATAATAGTTAAGTGATATGTGTAGCATTGTCCTTATAAATATCTCTCAAAAATTTTCGTCCACTAAACTACCATAGTAATTGTTCAGAATATAGATTTCTGGTTGTAGTTTGACATGGTGGTGAAGACTTTTGTGAAGTTGAGATTATATTTGGAAGGTTAATGAATTTAGATTTGTTGGAATGGTGGTTGAACGTGCAGAATGATGCATGGGTGATGGTGATGGTATGATTCACATAGGTGTCAGGTTTAGATTCCTGATGTTTTTCTCATGGTTTGAACGTGTTAAATGGAGAATGGTTCAACGTGTTTTTCCCTCCACTCCCTGTTTTAGTATGTTTCATTCAACATTATACCTTCAAAACAAGAAAAAGTGTTCCATCACTTGCATGGATATACCTCAACTAATGAAGCAATTTCGTACGTGGGACCTCCTCTCACTCATCTTGCACCACACCAACAACAACAACATTAATTCATCGATGTCTCCACATGTTATAGTAACACGTTCAGAATACAGTATAAGTCTAAGTTGTGAAATATAGACCTATAAATTTATTTTTGATTTTGAGTTGAGAGTAATATCAATGCTTTATATGGTTGAATTCGATTTTATTGATGTTGTATCTTTCTAATAAATCTCTTTCTTCCTTAGATCTAACAAGTGGTGAGCCGATGGTTAATCTTAGTGATCGTCTCAGACAAGTACAATATCCCGTTAAAAGGAACGGTAAACAAGAAGAGTGTTTGGAACGAGTATAATATGCCGTGAAGGAGTGTTTGGAACGAGTATAATATGCCGTTAAAAGGAACGGCAAACGAGAAGGAATGTTTGGAACGAATATCTTCGAGGAATATGAAGACTAGTAAAATACCAATGTGTTTTTCTTTTCTAACTATCTATCGTCAGTGGGATTAGCATTACGATAATCACACCTTGTTTCGAAAGTTTTCTCTTTATATACATTTGAATTAACCTGATAGGAAGCTTCTGGGATTGTATTTTCACCGTTGTGAATGAATGATGTAGGAATCTTTAAAACAAATGATGGCCATGGTGGACTAGTGGTAAAAAAACAAAATATAAATTCCTTCAACGATGTTGATTATGAGATTGTACGAAGGAAACCCAAATTAAACATCATGTCGAGAACGAGATATCTTAAAGAAATGCCAACTCATCTCCCTATCTACACACGAAAAAAAAAACTAAACATTAATTCAAACCTAACACCAATGCTAAATTTTGCCTTTTTGCAAGCATAAACAACTCCTATTTAGGTGTGTAATATTTGTTAGGTTTATAAGGAGGAGTATCACTAGGAAGATACCGGTTTTAACCATCGGCTCTGATACCACTTGTTAGGTTTATAAGGAAGGGTATAATTGGAAAGATACAACACCAATGAAACCTGAGTCTAACCACATAAGACATTGACACCACTCTCAATCCAGAACCTTAAGACAATGAGTTTATGGGTCTTTTATTCTTATATAGTGCTCTACTTTCTCATTTCTGGTCAATGTGGAACTTAGACTCACATTTAGATTCCTAACAATATTGAATAAGAGGTTTATGATACATCAAATATTATAATATGTTTTTCGGTCAAATCTCTCTTCATCACACACTATATATTGTTTAGGTTGAACATGTTGTGTCCCTCTTTACCAGAATGATTATAAATTCTATGAATAATCCAAAAGATTATATATATATATCTATATATATATATATATATATATATATATATATATATATATATATATATATTTTAGGTTGAAGACATGCAAACAGTTTTTCCTTTTTATTTTGAAATTTGTTTTAGAAAGAAGTCAACATTGCCATAATTTTTTTCATCTTCTTTGTGTCCTGTGTAAAGCTTAATAAAGATTCCTCAATTTACTCACCAAATCAAGACAATTCAAACAAATTGTTGGAATTTGATTGAAACAATTTACCTGGATACGTGGAATCAAACTAACAAGTGTGATGGTTGTTCTTGGGTTATCTGATATGTAGAAAGTGGTTTCATTCTATATATATTGATATCTTAAAATTTTTATTTTTAATGTATTTTTAAGTAGGCAGTTTAATTTCAGTTTTTATTTGAATTTAAAAATTAAAGTTAATAATTTTTATATATAATATATATCTATACATAAACATGATGATATGGGAGAGGTGTATTATTGTTGTTTAGCTTTGTCGTTATTGATTAATTTGATTCCAAAGCAGGAAAGTTGTTAGCTAAAGATTTGGTCTATATTTAGCATCTGGGAAATTAAAGAAAAGAAAGGATTATAATTTTGAAAGTTGAAATAATGCAGAGACTTAGACTTAGTGTGTTCATTTCATGGTGGCAACATGTGTTGGCATGTTGCGTCGCATGAGAGAGATAGGTTGTGACTGGTAAGAGCAGTGTCATCGTACATTGCCCCCTTTGTCTTGAAAGAGGATCCACCTTCATTCATTTTGTCTGCATGAAACGCTTCATCAGGACACAAACACCACATTCTTATGAACTTAACTCTTGTCTTCAAAATTATTTTCATTCCAACTTTCACTAACATTTGTACCATCTACAACCTGCCTGCCAATATATTTTTTCTTCTCCAAAACTCTGCATTTCATTTGATAGTGATATATCATAAGTTGAAGAATTTAGTCACTTTACGAATAATTTATGTTAAATTGTTCTCACAATTTTTTTATTTTGGTGATTAGACTTGTAAACTTAGCTATTTCCCATGAGTCTGTCTTAACTACCCTTGAATAAGTCTTTTTTTAAAAAGTCCCCAATTGAGGAGCCCAAAAACAATTAAAGCCTCTTCTCAAATGGGTTAGGATCAGGGTTAAGGTGAGTTTCATTCTAGTAGTAGACTTTAACTAAATCTTAAAATTTGGTTATATATTGAGCCAAGTCATCTCATTCCAAAGGCAGGTCAGCCTAGAACGAAGGTCGAGAAGGGTCATTTCAAATGAAAATTTGAGATGGACTCTCTCAAATTTAGGATCATGAAGGGTCGATTGGTGCTGAAGAAAGAGATGGGTTGGCCAGGACTAAAGGTCGGGATCAGTTGGCCAAGGTCGATGGTCGAGACGAGCAAGTACAGACCAAAGATCAATATGGGACGACCTGGGCCAAAGGACTAGACGGGGTTGAAGGTCGAGACAGGTCAGTTTGGGCCTAAAGTCAAAATTTGACCGAGTCAGCCTTGACCGAAATTTGGTTGAGTTGACACAAACCCAAATTCGGCTACACCATTAGTCGAAGGTCAAGACAAGTAAGTCTAAACTAAAGATTAAGAGGGGCTAAATCGGGTCAATGATCGAGACGATTATAGTTAAATTTGATTGTTATTTAATAATAGTTCAAAAAAGTAGTATTCTTCCGGTATCTACTTTTTTTTTTTTAAATTGTGAATGCTATTAAATAGGAAAACAAATTAGTAAATAACTAGAATAAAATGGTAGTTAAATTTGAATTTAAAATAGCCTTCATTATAGATTTAGTCTCCTAATATATTGGTTTGGTTCATATTGGTCCTCTTATTATTTTTTGGATCAATTTGGTCTCCTAATTCTTTAAAAAGGTTCAATTTGATTATTTTCGTTAAGTTAATGTTAATACCGTATTCGTACATGCCACATGTCATTTTGTGAAATTTTAATTTTATTTTTTTTATTTAAAAAAAATAAACTATCTCGTGTAACGTTATGATTATGTCATGTGTCAATTCGAGAAATTTTTATCTTTTTTACTTTTAATTTTTTTCAATTTTAAAAAAATTACCATGTGGTAAGTCATGATTGTGTCATGTGTCAAGCTAACAGTGGTTGTTTTAAATTTAGTCCCTCTATTTAGAATTTTGATTCAATTTACTCCCCCTATTTTTTAAATGATTCAATTTTGTCCTCTCAAATTTGAGACCAAATTAATAATTAAACTTAATTACAACTTATATATTCATGTTAAAATAATTTTGTATAATTTATACATCAAATCACTCCGTAAATAATCATGTTATGTTCTTCTTACATTTTTCCACTTGTAATTTTTTACACATGTAAAAAATAATAATTTGAATAGTTAGGTGGAATAATTTTTTACACTTTTTTTCGATTTTTCTATTTTAAATGTTGAAAATTAAAATTATTTTCCAAGTTGAAACATTATTAAAAAGAATTATCTATATATAGAAGAATGTAATCTCCTCGTATAACGCTTTCAAAATTGATCTAGAGAGGAAAAATAAACTCGTTTATTTAACATGTCTCTTAGAAAATCTCTGCATTACTAGGATATATATATATATATATATATATATATATATATATATATATATATATATATATATATATATGTTTAATACCTGATATTTTAATTAAGTTTGAGAACAAGAATATACATGTAAATATTTATCTCGTCCTCATTCTCATATTCTCCCCATTATCCATTTGTTCTTGTTTCAATTATTAAAATATCCAAACTTACTAAGTAAGCTAAACAAATATATATATATATATATATATATATATATATATATATATATATATATATATATATATATATATATATATATTATTCACTTAGTATTTAATTTTGTAATCTTTTTTTTCTTTTGCTACGCACTTTTTCATTCTCTCTTCTAATTGTTTGACTTTTTCTATATTCATAAAATTCACTCACATTACTTTTCTTCTTATCATAATCTTGATTGCATATTTTTTTTCTTTGTGTAGTTATGTTGAAATGTTGTATTATCAATTTCAGTGAATTAAATAGCTAAGAGACATTTGAAATATTTTTAAACTAAAATATTTTAATTTAATTTTCTTAAAAATATTTTTTAACTTTATCAATTTGAAATTTTGTATTATTAACTTCATTAAATTTTCTTCAAAATTAATGGATGTATTGGTTTCTCTCAAATTTTATTCATGTATAAGTGCATATATGATTCTCATATTTAAATTTATACAATTATCATTTATTTCTAAATTTTTGGCGTGAAATTCTTTTGATATTGAATATTTGATAATATCATTTTTTTATTTTTGGGAATTTTTTATTAAAATTAATTAATTAATTTTAAAATAATAAGAAAGCAGGTATGAGCACGAGTATGGATATATTTATTACCCGATAAGAATGGGATAGAACAAATTGTATGCTCGTTAGGTATGAAAATGAAGATAGGTAAGAATTTTTACTTCAAAGATGGGATGGGATAGTGAAATTTATCCCCGTCTCACCTCATCCTGCCCTATTGTTATCCCTTATCTATATCAAGTTCAAGACCTCTAATAAAATAGTATTTAGTAATTGTTTTTACTATCCATATTTAATAATATGAAAAAACAATAGTTAAACATAATTAGTTATTACAAAATTAATTTCTAGTCTTGATCTTTATAAAATGTTTTCTTTGTTTTAAATCCTTATAAAATTGAAATAATTATTTTAACTTTTGTAAAATATATGAATTTTTATTTCAATCCTTATAAATTAACTTTTTTTGAATTTTTTTTCTTCCATATTTTCAAATCATTATAGTTAATCTTTAATATTCATTCTGAGATGGATGTTTGCTAACTTATGAAATGTCAACATATTTTAACCATAAATGTTTTAAATATCGATGGATTTTGCTAATAAATGATCATCTATTGATAATTTTTTTTCTTTTTTCCTTGAATCCCTTCCAACTTTGTCATTGCCCATATCATTATCACCTTTTTTTCCTCCAGCTTATTTTCCTCTTCCTCCTCCTTTTTTTTTCTTTTTCATCTCTAATTAATTTATAACAAATATTTTGTGGGATTTGGTGAAGAAATCGATCCTCATTTTAGTGACAAATTAACTAATGTAAGTGATGAGATTACAATTTTTTTTTAAATTCAATTATTAATTAATGTACTAAAAGGTTTAAAAAAGATAGTTATCGAGAATTTTTCAAAAAATTCAATTATCGACGAATTTTATCACGAAATGGTGAAAAGTCAAAATGAGAATGTTGAGAACCATTTTACATACAAAATTTATTGACGGATATTTGTCAATAGTAAAAATTATAAATTACTAATAAATTTTACTGACTTAATTTATTGACAGATGCATTAGCGAAGAATATTCTTCAATATTAAAAATTCTAATTTGCTAACAGATTAAGATTATAAGATCTAACTATAAATTTTGTCAATAATTTAGCAATTTCTTGTAGTGCATGTTCTAACATTTTTCCAATTCATTTTTTTCCTTTAGATTATGTTACCTTAGGATGACCTTTTATTGTTGATGGAGAAGGAATTTTCTTAGAGAATCAACCACTTTATCCAACATTACCATTAGATGTTCCTTAACACTGAACCTAATTGGTCTTTTAAGGATAATTAATCAGGAAGATACAATATCAATGAGATTTGAGTCTAACTCACATAAAAGATTTCACACCACTTTCAAGCCCAAAATCTTAATAAGTTAATAAGTTTATAAGTCTTCTTCCTTATATCAAGAAAACAGATAAATCATTCACAACTTTACTAATATATGTTGATGATGTATCAGCATTACAAGAAAATCATTAAATAACAATCAATTTTAGAGACAAAAAATAATTAGTTGTTATAGTGATTAATTTATATATCAATTTATAAACTAAAAATGATTGGTACCTAACGTAATTTTTTTTCTTATGAATAAAATATTATAATTAATTTGTGAATTAATGTCTGAATTAACCTCTAACATTAACTACCAAAGAATGAGTGTATGAATTAGTCTCCGACTAATTTTAGATAACAAAAATGATTTTAATTAATAATGAAAAATCATAACTTATACATAAGATTTGTTATTTAAAAAATTTAGACAACGAATTGAAAAAAAAAAAGAGTTATAATCATGATTTGGATGACTATGAGCTAAACTATAAAAACAAAAAAGCATTTTAAGATATTAAAACCAAATTTCACTCATTTACGTATATATAAAAACATATTTAAAATAATGCAATTTTTACTTAACGCCCTAAATTTGTTGACTTTTTTTGTTTTTGGCAAAAAAAAAGAATGATAAAGCTATATCAAAAGAAAATAAAAGGAATGTTGGATGAAAAAACAATAAAGGAATGAAAATGACAAAATCAAGGGACAAATTCTATATAGTCATGCAACTTTGTGATATGTATTTTATTTTATTTTTCTTCTCTCTCTTTTGGTGAATGATTTTGTAATATTTGTGAAGTGATGAACTCAACAAGTATCTATTGAGATGAGAGTTTGGAATTGAAGGAGCATGATGATGTCGATTCCACCAATTAGTAAGATGAGAAAGATATAGTTCATAATTGTAAAAAGATTGTGTTGTGGTTGATAAAGCTACAAGAAAAGACCCTAATTTTTTTTATTTTAATTTTTTTCCAAATCCTAAAAGGAGAAAGATAAATCTAAGGGACCCAATTAGTTGTGATAAAGAATGTAGCATATGGCACGAACCACATCTCTCTTAAAAATTATCGCACATCACCATTTTTTCCAGCTGGAAGGAGGCATCTTGTGATAAAGTTCATGAATTATTGATTCAATCTCATGAAAAAGGAGAAGAAGAAGAACACGACATTGCCATGGCAGCCACCAATAGTTGACAATTTGGATAAAAAAATCGAACCACATTTTTTCTTCATACATTCTGTGGTTGTGCTGTTCCACAAAATGGACTTCATTAACTATTACTTTTTAATTATCATCATTCATGTCGGTCGTGAGGTTATAAATAGTAATTTTCTTCATTCAAATATTTCATTTTAATCATGGATGACGTGTGTTTAGATTTCTTTTCTCCATTATTCACTTATCTCAAATTTTATTGTGCATGAGATATTTAGATTAGAAGGATTGCATGTGCTTCAATAGAGTAGTATACTAGAGAAATTGCTTTTCAGAGACACATAATTTCAAAACTACAAGACTGTTTATAAATATGTATTTTAAATTTAAAGTATTTTAGGCCACTATTAATAGAAATTTTCATATTTCTTTTTGTTTATTTTATAAAATTTAATGTTGTCTTGTTCATACTACAAGAAAATCGTTGAATAATGACTAATTTTAATGATAATAAATAATTAGTTAATAATCAATAGATACTAATTTATAAATTAAAATTATTAGTAATTAAAATAGTTTCAAAAAATTATAATTAATTTTTATTTTGATAATTCTATCTAAAATAGTTTCTTTTTATATATTGATATTTAAATTAGTTATTGACATTAATTATTAAAATTTTAACCAGTAAAAAAATTAATTTTTAATTAAAAAATTAATTTCCAAACATATTTTTTATTATTAAAATTAATTATTATTTAAGAATTTTGTTGTATAATATAACATCAACTGCAATAGGATTTTCATTTAATTCTTTTTTAGGTTTCCTGTCACAGTCTTTATAATTTTTACTTCACTACAAGAGTTTTATAAGATTTATATTCTCATTGGTGGATATATATTTGCTAGATAGATTTTTTTTGGTAAAAGTCTCGTTATAAGAATTATTATAAATTTTGACACGATACTTAAATCATTAACGTTTTTAAATTGAATTTTGATTATTAATTATAATATAATAATTATTTTAATTTATCTAAATAAATACAATAATTAATTAAGTAAAAATTAAAAAAAAATATTTATATAATTAAATATGTTTTTAATATATATATATATATATATATAATCAGTTTTAAAAATAATTTTTCAAAATACAAAGTTAAAAAAAATTAAATATAAAATCTGGCAAGTTGGCTTGCAACTGACATGGTACTTGAGAAAGTGGATGAACATTTTTATGTTATGACAGGCTAATTGCGGGTCGGGTTAAACCAACCAATTGGGCCAATATGCACACCTCAAATAAAACAAACATGAGGGACTAAATCAGACTCATGCAAAGAAATATAAAATAAACTTCTTAAAAAAATACAGAACAAAACATCGTGAGTTGAAGTATATCATAGAAAATAATTCAAACTAGTAAAATGAGGAAGATATTCAAATCATTTGAAAGCTACTGTGTCAAATCCAAAATTAGTAAGCTTATCAATATATATGTAAGAAATCTTAGTCATTATCGACTTATAAAGTTACATACATTTTTCCATCTTCCTTTAAATAATTTTTCATTCTTATAATAAGATGCTGAATCTTAATTTTTATGGTATACAATTATATAAAAATCTCAAATATAAGACCCAAATTAGTCTTTACGACTTAATATGTATAACTCATACAACGTTTCAAATTACTCCACTTGCTATTTCATCTTTTGTCATGTACTTTAACAATCTGCCAAAGTGTTGGTCTTATAGGTTTGCAATTATTTTAAAACTCCACCTTTATGCCAATATAAATATATATATATATATATATATATATATATATATATATATATATATATATATATATATATATATATATATATATATATATATATATATGAGGCACCTAGTGGATAACCAATCACTTGATTTTATATTTGATACATTAGTTACCAACTATGAACACTACTTTTTTTTGACAACAACATAAAATTGTAATCAAAATTATAAAAATCGTGGTCTAAAGATTAGACCACAACTTTTTAAGCGTGATATAAGTAAGTGTAGATATAAGTAATAAACAACGATTTTTTTTTAGTATGACAATACTTTTAAAATCGTTGCTTAAAACTCTCATAATAATAGACAATAGTTTTTGAGATTGATTTTAGATCTCACCAATATTTTTAAACCACATTTTGACAAGTTTTGCTCATATAGTTTAAAACAACAGTTATATAATCATGGACTTTTATGATATTTATACAATATTTATAAAAATGTTATTTATTATATGTTTAGGCCACATTTATTTAGCCATTGTCTAATTTAATGTGGTCTAAACTATAAAATGTTGTAGTGAAAAAAAAAATTTAGTCACCGCCAAAATCAACGTTAAATGAGTTAAATCGGTGACAAACATCTTTAACCACCGAAATAGCTATCGAAAATAAGTAGTGACAAAAATCCTAGTCGCAAAACAGTTAGTCACTAATTTCAAAATAGGTGGCTAAACAGCCATTGAAATTATGGTCGTTAATCAGTAACTAAAAATTTAGTCACATTCAAGTATTGAAGACCAATTTAATAACCAAACTTCCGATCGTAAATTCGATCTCTAATAAGAATAAAGTTTAATTTAATAAAATAGTTTTTGGTAACAAATAGATACGTTTTTTAATTTGATTCATATAATATCGGTGACTAAATTAGTGACTAAAGTGATAACTAAATCAATGACTAAATTGGTGGCTAAATCAACCTGCTTATATTAAATTTTCTACCTACTTATACATAACATATTATTTCACCAAAATAATTTCAAACTTTAGCATTACAATTTTTGTAAGAGATATGAACAAAGTGTGATTTTTTAACCACCATAATACGGAAAATCTACTAATCTCTACCTAAGAGTATGATTGACCATTCTTTTCTTTTAATTAAGTTTTTTATCCATATAACTTAAGTACAAAATATTTCTCAATAATATCAAATCTAAGTATCATTAGCATGCTAGTAATTGTCATTTGGATAACTTATAATCATTATAAATCATTACTTTTTTTTTCTTTTAAGAAAAAAAAAGTTATTCACTCATCATAATCAAGTCTTTATAATGATATTTTGTGATTACATGATAGAATCATTATCCCATTTTTTTTATAGGAGATGCAAACTATATCCATTTGATGTGACCACACAGAACAACTTACTGTATTAATTAAAGAATACACAAAATATTACACAGTACTTTTATTTATATTAATCATGGAGCACTATCAACAGATAACTAATTTATAACAAACTATATCTAGATAAGTATCTAACTCTGGAATAGAATTTTGGTCTCCTAATAGTGATTTTATACCATCAATGTATCTTTTCTTTTTGTAGAAGAAAAAAAAAAGCAATAAAGATGATGTTAGAGTTGAGGTGAAGAGTGTTTTGAAAAGTGAGATATTATCGAAAATGAATGAAGAGTAAGAGGTTGTTCTGTTATTTACGTCGACCATGGTAAACATTGTTATCTTGTTGAACCACGTTTTGCGGCTACTTTTATGCAGAGAATATGAAAAAGGACATGGTAAGTGTGCTTTACAACTTGAATCCACCCAAGCAGCCATAAATATTCTTAGCTTCATAATCCACTTTTAATTGTATAGTTGCATGCTGATACAAACATCAATTTAATTGTTAGAGTTATTGACTTTATAAATCATTACTTTAGTAAAGATGTTACAGAACATTGTTCATTTTATTTCTTGTATTATTGCATTTTATGTATACACACTAAGGACAAAAGATAAATAAAACGAATGATGTTTTATACTACTTCTATTCATATGGGTAGGATTTAGAAAATGGATAACTAGAAATTACACTCTTTAATCATATTAGAATTGTTTGAATCTACATTCAAGGTAATATCCCTAAAATTCCTTTCACAATGAATATCATGAATTTATGTTTAACTAAATTATCTTTATTACATGTACTAATACTATATAAGAAATGTGTTTTCTAAAGATTTTGGTCATTGGTTGTGGTGAAAATTGTTTAACGAGGAATGTTGATAGACCAATACATACATATATACCTGTAGGAAATGAAATGTATGCAAGGGCTCCCACAGTTTTTTAATTTTATTTTTATATATATTTTAAAATTCTATTTATATATTATTATTTTAAGTTATATATATATATATATTATTTTATTATTTAAAAAATAAAATAAAGATAAAATAAAATTTAATTTGATGGACATTGATTAATAAAGAGATTAGGGTTCTGTTTCTGAATTTTTTTCTAACTAGCAATCAAGAGAGTATGAGAATAAAAAGAAAAACAAAGAGACATATTGGGAAAGAGAGATTGGAAATCAGAAAGATTAGAAATCATTGGAGAATGCATTCTCATAATATTCTAGTATGATTTATTATGTACATTAAATTTATGATTCTCCCATTAGATATTTCTCTCAAATTAGTATGAATCTTAATTATAATTTTAGGGGTTCATTTATGAAATTGGCATAAACTCTAATTATATTTTCTCCAAATTCCAAATTATAAAATCCAGAGATTTTGTGATTTTCGTTGCTGCATATGATAAAATTTGTAAAATTTTATGAATGTATTTTAGGTTGCATTATGAATACCGCTGCACGTACTGAATTAGTTGAATAATCTTGAACAGAAATAAATATTAGAATATCCATGTTACATAAATTCAATGAATTAGTAATTGAAAAGTGTGTGAATCACGATGTAAAAATGGTTTAAATATAGGAAATGGAGATTTTTTTTAAATTAAAAAAAAATTATATATACAAATTTAATTTGGCACCCTCTAGAATTTTTTCTAAGTTTCGCCACTGAATGTATGTATCCAAAAACACTCATTAGTAGACCATGATGCAAAGCATAATTATGCAGATTATTTTTTGAAGAAATTTTACATGAAAAATTTGTAAAGATATGTGGTAGACAAACGATACATTACATTGGTCATACTACAATAAAACTTAACTATGTTATTTGAGTTATTTGTATTTACAATTGGACTATGTCTTGATATTATTTCCTTTTATCTTTATTATCACTCTAAGTCAACTCTAGAATATGGTACAATTGTCAAATTTTAATAAGTTAATATATAATGAATGACTTGAAAAACTCATTCTTCTTTCATTCATAAGACTTTGACCAAAGTCTTTATTTCTATAGAGCTCAAACTCATTGTCAATAGTTGATGGATCCTTTCTTGATTAACTACTAATCCCACAAGAATTTAATCATGGCAATAATCATTCAACCAATATCACGAAGCATTAGATGTTTAATATCAAAGTATAATAAACAACTTGTCAATAAGGAAGTTATATTTTTTTCTTCAAAAGAATTTTTCATTGAAAATTTAAAGGTAATATTAACCAATATGAATTCTCTTTCGAGTTGGTTCAATAATACCATTTATATGTGTAATTTAAAAAATGAGATCTTTTAATATTTACCTTATATAAAGACCACTATACATATTAATCTATCCAATTTAATGATGTCTTATCCTCAATAATCATATGATCAAGAATACTTTTAAATTAAAATTATATGAGACTTATTTTTTATTAGGCTTAAATACCTTTTTGGTCCTCATTTTCGTAGTGTTTGTTGCGGATGGTCCTCTTAAAATGGTCCTCATTTTTACCGAATGTTTAGAATGGTCCTCATTTTTGCAATTCGTGTTTTATTTGGTCATTTTCTGTAACGTCGTTTAAATCATTAACGGAACATTGTACAGGTGGCACGGTTTGTATTAGGGTGTGTTACGTGTACTATACAGGTGGCTAATTAACGTTAATCTCTCAATTTAGGGGAAATTTCTTTATCTTCGTCTTTCTTGAGTTCAGATTTGCAGAGGAAGCAGCTAATACTTGCCATTTCATCATTGGATTGTTGCACTCTTCATTTCAATTTTCTAGTTAATCATCATCAACGAGGTAAGTGGGTTCAGGGTTTTCTGGGATGTGTTTCCTCGTGGGTTAAGGTTTTCGTAATTCTATTTTTGGGTTTTTTGTCTTTCGATTGTTGTGATGTTCTGCATAGTTTCTAAATTACTTCCATGATTTTGTGTAGTTTGTGTCTGTAGGTGGGGTTCAGTGGGGTATTATTTTAGTTGGTTTGTTTGTCGGTTGTCGATGTTGGTGTAATGGTTTCCATTATTTTATTTGT
>Ga0214542_1001869_pt1 | contig 43519 bp, 9 predicted proteins | sample CNSS1metaG_FD_160096 | JGI IMG/M metagenome (GOLD analysis project Ga0214542, IMG submission 160096) | Root nodule microbial communities from cowpea collected in UCLA plant growth center, Los Angeles, California, USA - CNSS1 | ecosystem: Host-associated > Plants > Roots > Nodule | place: USA... | reverse complement strand
AAAATATAAAAAAAAAAAAAAAAAAAATATATATAAAATAAAATAAATAAAATAATAAAAATAAAAAAATATATATATATATTTTTTTTTTTTTTTTTTCTTTTTTTAATTTTAAAGTTATCTTATTTTAATTTATTTTTTTTTTCAATTTTTTTTTTAATATATATATATTTTTAAGTAATAATTTTAAAATTTATATGTTTTATAATTTTTAATACGTATTTTTTAAAAATTGAAATAAAATAAAAGTTAGAAAATATAAATTTTAAAAAAATTAAAAATGTTTAAATTGATTTAATTTTATTTACGGAAGTTGATTTTCGTAATGTTTTTTGATTTTCGGAAGTCGACTTGCAGTAATGTTTTTTTATTTTCGAAAGTCGATTTCTGGTAATGATTTTTGACTTTCGGAAGTTGACTTTCAGTAATATATTTTGACTTTCGGAAGTTGACTTTCGGTGATATATTTTGACTTATCGAAGTCATATATTTTGACTTCCGGAAGTATTTTTGGGGGTGTGATGTCCGTGAGTTTTCTTAAATGGTCAAAGGATATTTGGAAAATTTAAAAAAATTTTGGAGGTGCAGAAGAAATGCTTGAAAGTGTAGGAAGAAAGACCCAATAAAAGGGAATTTCTTCCTAAGTGAAATGAATTAGTTATTCTTTATTACAAAATTTGTACCTTTGATTTCCAAATTTACATTAAAATTTGAACTATTTATAATATAAATTTGCATGAGTTATACAATCCAAAATAACTTTTTCTATTAATTTTAATAGGGGTATAATTAGAATGTTCAAAAATATAGGAATGTAAGAAAAAAAACATGTGGTGCAACAAGAAATTCCCAAGGAAAACTCATCCACACTCTTTTCGGGGCAAATTTAGATGGACTAAATTAAGGTTTTGAGTGTTTTTTCTTTATGCACTGTAAATATTTTTAATCGCACCTCCAAAATTTTTAAAATAGTCATATTTTGTAAAATTGACTTCTGGATTACTAGTTATGAAATTTTTTGGATTAATTTTAAGAAATTTTCTGAACATAATTTTTGGAAAAAACTTGTTAAAACATAAAAAGTATTAAGGAACAAACTTTCAGAAATAAAAATTTTCAGAATACGCTTTTCATAATATATAATATATTTTGAAACAATTTTTCTAATATATATGTAATACATCTCAGAGTTCTCTCCTTCGTCTTATGAAGTCATTTTCTGTCATTTAATTAGTAATAAAAGAGGAGCAGGAATTCGAGTGTTGATTTTTTCAAAATTTTAGTCTTTGTTTTTAAAAAGAAAATGAAATTTTGGGTATAAACTAATTTTTCAATTTTGCATATGTTTTGTTTATTTTATTTTAGTCCAGCTAAATCATGAATTTAACATATTTAATGGAAGTACCATTAATAAATGATTTAACTAATTAAGTTAAAAAAAAATAAAGAAATAAATATACACAAAAGTTCAATATAAGGTCAAAATTGTGAATTTTTAAAATGCGAGAACTAAAATCACGAAAAAAAATAGAGGAATAGATTATTTTAGCAGTTACTTTTCATTCCAACAATTTCACTTTTTTTTTCTTAATCTAATGATTCGAAATAGTAATTTATTTGTAACCATTAGATTATATAAAAATAAAACGTGAAAGTGTAATAATGTGGCTTTTCTGAAACATTTACTGGAAATAATTTGTATATTTGTTATAATCTATTTCTTTTATTTTGTGACTATAATAATTGAGATTCCTGTATTCAGAAGAGTCAAATGCAAGAAGAATGCATAATTGAATGAAGCATCACTGAGTTATGTGGTGTTTAGATAAATGGGGCAAAAGAAAAATAAGTTTTGATCCATGTGCCTTAATTAAAAATAGAAAATTGATGCATGATTGAGTACTCTGTTCCTGTGATGTCACTATTCAATTGTGAAATTGAGGTAAGTTTGGTACTGGTTTGTGTAATTCAATCTAGGTAAGCTTTTTCGAGTTCCATCAGAAAAAGGAATATTTTGAATACTTAAATAAAAATAAAAAATATTTTGAACACTTAATAAATTAATTTCTTTATAAATTTAATTAAAATATTAAATTTATAAAATAGTTAAAATTTAATTAAATTATTTCACTGTTTGATTAAGAGAAGTAAATAATGGGATGAAGAGTAAAATTAGTTCCAAACAATTTCGTCTCTTCTCTACCAGTAAAATTTATAACAAAATAAATGTTTGTAAGAGTATAAAATATGCGATAGATTTATGATAAATTATTTATATTACGATTAAAAATTAAACTTAATTTAAACGTAAATGTATAAAAATTATTGATTAAGATAGATAAATATTGAATAAAAGGTCTTTAAAATATTATTGTAAGAAATAGTTAAACCGTTTGGAAGAAAATTAGCACTATAAAAACTTTAATTCAATATAATTTTCTAATCTATAATTTATACAATGAGAGAGGGATTTGTATTATTAAAGAGTGTATTTGGTGCATGGGTACATCTGTATTTATTTAATATTTGTGGTAGGTGGGCCTGGTTTGGCCCTTTAATGTTTGGGTGATACGATTTTAAGCCCATTACTATCCCTGCATAACTTTCTGTACCTCAATAACTTTCTTCCTACACTTTCATAATTTATTGTTTATTTTAAAAGTTGTATAATATAAAACCTTTTTTTAACATTTAAATTATAGTCTGAAAATCGTTTTTTAAGAGAAAAAAATATTTTTAAATTATTTTTTTTGTAATTTGATTTAATTTTAAATTATACAATCCAAAAATAAATAAATAAAGTTAAGTTGTACAATTCAAAAAAGATAAAATGATTTTTTTTATAGAAATACAATAAGAAAGTTATGAAAAAACAAAGAAAAAGAGAAAAGAAGTAGATATAAAAGGAAAGTATTGAAAGTAAAAACAAAAGAACCAAAATTCTTTTTCCTTCTAAATGTGTGAAGAAATATACAAAAAATAATAATATATTATATCGTTCACCTAATTAATTTTATATATTTGTAGTTATTTTAACATCAAAAAACCTCATATGAGGTATAATTCTTTCTGTATATAACAGACAAATAATAAAATAATATTATAGGAAAATTATTATTTTTTATTATTTATTTTCAACTAAATAGTATGTATTTTTATTTTTCTTTCACATTTATTTCTTTTTCTCTCTATTTTATTCCCGGAACAGAATATTTGAGATGGTAATGGGAAAGTGTTTCGCATACTTTAGGATCACTAATTAAAAAGTTCTGAATTAAACTCGCATCTTAAATTTGAAATCCAATATATGTTTCAGGCAATGAAATGTTTCACACAACATTTATTTTTTTTTTAAGAATGCACTGAACATTCACACTCCCAAACGTTAAACAATTACTGACACTATCGAGGTTCGACACAGGAATATAATGTTTGAGGTCATCATTTATAAACCGCTGGAAGTTGTTGCACACACGGCTGGTAAAACGTGTGGTGAATAGTCAACTATATATCAATTTGATGCAAAATATAAACATTATTTCTCAAATAATTAAATTTAAATAAATGATTAATTCACAGATTAAAACAATAAAATAATTATTTAATTTGAAGAACAGTTAGTTAAATATTAAAATTAAAAAAAATATATATAAAAAATGTTTTTATTAAAGCTATAAATAACACGTTCCTTTTTCCCGCTGGTTGCAATTCAATTAGTTCATGAATTAATTATAACATTTATAATGTTAATGATTCTTAAATTGTGAATTTATCATGAATCATAATCATTTTGTTCTTAAAAGTCTGATAACTTTTATAGGCAGATAAAGCCATCTATGTGAAGAAGTGCAATAACTTGAGCATTAAAATTCTGTACTGGAAGTGAGTCAACTGCTAATAATATACTGAGACCACAATAAATTTCAGTATCATTTATTCCTGTCAACAAACTCTCCCATTAAAGTACTTATATACAGGCAAACACAGAAGCGCTGCATGTGCTCACATTTTTTTAATTTTTATAAAAATTTATGTTAAGATGAATAAAAAATATATAATTAATTATTAAAATAGACTTAAATATAAAATTTGAAAAATAAAAATATTTACACACAAAAAATTTGAACATAATAATTAAAGACAAAAAGATTTTAAAATAATAATTAAGAATAAAATAAAAATATTGAAATGTGAATAAAAAGAAGATATATATATATATATATATATATATATATATATATATATATATATATATATTGAATATTTATATATTCATGTATGAAACCTTTTTATTTAATTAGTAATATATTGTCATCCCTTACTTTTTTTTTTAAATGGTTCTTGTAGAGGTGATATTAATTTAAGGATTAACTATATTTTTAGTTCTTGAATTTTGATCTAAAATTGGAATTTGTCTATATTTAAAATTTTAATATATTTTTGTACATAAACTTTAAAATAAATTAATATAGTTCTTTTAATCTAATTACGTCATTTTTTTTAGGTGTCAAACACATTTTAAAGTAAATATTGAATCGGGAATGTGTCAAACGATAAACAATTTCAATACTAACATGAAACGTGTTCAAATATGTTAAAAAAAAAACTAATGTAATTGGGTTAAAAGAACTATATTCATTCATTCTTAAAGTTTAAGGATCAAAATATATCAAAATTTTAGACAAATACGAATTCTAATTTTAGATCAAAATTCAGGGATTAAAAACATACTTAACCCTTTATTTAAGGTTTTGATATGAGATTTAATACAAAGTTCATATATTATACATTTCTAAAATAGAAATGAAATGTCTGAGTGAAACTCGTTCAAATAATGATCTATATAAAGAAAGTCAAATATCATGTAAGTTTTTTTTTTTCCTAATATCATACATAGATAATATCTTATATCATTTACATTGATTAATATGTGATGGGAAAACAATAATAAACAATATAATTTCCCCTAACTTGCAAGAATATATGAGGATCAATAATCAAAGAGCAGCAATAATAAATCACCAAAAGCACAAATAAAGGCACCAAGATTTTTAACGTGAAACCTCAAATCAAGGGTAAAAACCACGAGTCGTCCAGATCAAAGAAATAGCTTCACTATGATCAACAAGAGTACAAAAGAGCCTCAATCAATAGCACAAATTAGTGCCAACACCCAACCAAATAACAAAGCAACAAAGTTTTCAAAATAGAGAAGAACAAGAGAGGAAAATCTATAATATCACTGCTGCAGTGCGAAATTTCAGCCCGATCCAACGGTGAACGAATCCGCAGTGCCGATTCTACTGTGACAGCTCTGTGAAAAACGTGAACAGAATTTTCCCTCTACCTCTCCCTCTCCTTAGGGCTTTCAGTGTGTTCTGACTCTATTGTTTTGTCTCTCTCTTTATTTTATAGTCTCTCTCCACTAAGTTAAGTGAGATATGAGCTTCTCAAGTTTTGGGCCTTTTCTCCACCTAGGAAGGGAGCCCAATACCCAACAATATGAGCGTACAGATATTTATCTTAAATTGGATATAGAATAGAAAAATAATCGAGAGAAGAACGTATTAAAAGGTAGGAAAAATTGTGTGTATTTTAGAATATCTCAGTCACGCACAATAATAATCATGTTACAAATCAACTTCTATACAAAATTACATATGGGGTTTTCTAATCAAAAAGGCAACAACTTTTATTTTTTAAATATAGAAACATTAAATGAGTTTAATATCGCTAAGATTTTCATATTTATAATTTCATATTTAACAAATCAATTGTTCCTTAATTTATATCAACCAAGCAATATCATTATCATTGAAAGTAGGAATCTTAAAGTGGGTTGACCAGTTTTCTTTTCATTTATTCTACATTTAACATATAAAAAATGGATTGGGTTGACCTGTGAATTGTGGGATAATTTTATTGATCCATTTTATCTAATCATTTACCCGTGGATTTGTAGCCAATCCACATAAATAAAATTGAAAAAGAAATATGTAAATGTTGTAATAACTTGTTTTAATATTTGACGTCTTTGATGGATTGATGTTTCTATCAAAATTATATTCGCATTAAATAAATATATCAAAGTTAAACTTCTTATGAATAAGAAAATATTAAATAGACAAGAGAATTTTCTAAAATATTTAAGACGGTTCATACTGTTCCATCATTGATGGACACGAGTTATGAGAAGCATAACTAAGTGGATAAGTAAATTAAAATACCAAGATTATCGAAGAAGGGAACTTACATAAAGTGTGTCTAGTACTAATATTTTAAGGTGAATCACGTATTTGTAGTTGACACGTGCAGTGTTAGATATTTTATGAAATTTTAAAAATACTTATTAATGAAATATCTAATTTATAAAGTCATGATATATTATAATAAAATCTTTGAATGATGACCAATTTTAGTGAAAAAAATAATAATTAGTCATTATATAGTGACTAAATTGATAACTAAAAATAGTTCCAAAAAACTATAATTGGTTTCTAAATTAATAATTAAAATATTTTTAATTATGAATTGATTTTTAAATTAGCCACTAACATTAGTTATCAGGTTTTGACTACCAAAATAATTAGTCTCAAATTAAGAAATTTGGATTCGCACATTGACAATCATATATTTATTATATTTGTAAGAATTATTGTATAATTTACAATATTCATATATCACGTATTTATCACGTATCGTATTTTATTATTTTGAAAACAAACGTATCGAGTATGTGTCGTATCCGATACACGTATCATACATGTGCATCATAGAGGATAGGTGAAGGGCACTAATGATAAAGGAAGAGGTAGATGAGTAAAGTGTTGAAAATCAAAGACTTTGCAGAAGAGGTGTTGAGTGAGGAATGAAGTGAGGTTGACGAGAGAAGAAAGGTACAGAGGAAGATTAAAAGCATAGTTAAAAATGTGTGTCCAACGAGTTCTTAAGGTTGAAGGCTAAGACAGTAAGATATGAATGCGTTATGTCACCGTCTGAGTTCAAAGTTCAAACCCTACAAAATTGTAGCCTTTGCAGCACGGCAATGTTTGTGAAGTATCATTGCTGTGCCATGCCCTTCTTTCAACCCAAACCTGCTAAATCATCAATGCACAACTTTTCTTTTACACTTTCTCTTCTCCACTTTCAAAAATAACAAGAGCAAGAAAACAATAATACAAGTTATATTATTTTATTATTCCTAATATGATTAATAAGATATTGAATTGTGTAAATGTATTTTTGTAAGCATAAACGTAGAATATGATTCTATTATTGATTCTGACAATCAATCATAAGCAATATCCCATACTGATAATCATGCTATAAAAAGTAAATGGAAGCGTACCTGAATTGGCCATAACGATAATATTAGAGAGCACTAATGATACAATGATCTTCCTCCTGTAGAGCACATTTATTTCCCTTTGGTTTTCTCCCTTGATGGGGATAAGGAGAAAGGAACAGGAAAAGTACGTTATGACTCTGTGTGTGCTCTCAGAAGGGGACCACGACCATTTGTAAACTGAATTACTTAAGTTTTAGTATTTCTAATTTGACCCCTCATCAAAATAGAAATTACTAACTGATCTCTACACAATATTTATTTTAATGACATATGCCTTTAGCCAAATCTTTAATTTAGTCAGATCACATTTATTATTTGGCTTTATAAATAATGGCCCTAACACATTTAATTATGTATCATATATATGCATGACCCAAAATTACTAACAATTTTTAGTTCCTGAGGTATTTTGCGACATGGGATCTATTGGGTGTATCAGAGTGGAGGGCAAGGGAAGTTGAATGGGAGTTGTCCGTTCCTAGGTGGGTGTGAATGTTCTGATCTCATCCAAGTTTGTCTTGTAGTTATCGATAGGAACAACGATCGCATTCTCGAGATATTGTCTGTTTTGGGATGTGGAGTTCCATCATGATTTTATTCTTAATAGACGTCTTAGAGGGTGGAGAGAGGAAGGAATATTTAAACTGCGTTTGACATCGACTCTTAAGCGATATGAGACTTATTGGATATATCGATACAATCTTTGTCTCAAATTTTGATATGATTTAATTCTAAAACTTAAAAAATGAATGAATAACTTTCATCACCAAATGATGTTAAGATTTGGTTGCCATGTGTATCATTTTTAACATTGTTTGGTGAAGAGGATTACATCAATTCATTTTTAAGATGTGAATATCAAATAGTATTAAAGTTTGGGATAAAAACGAAATCCAATTTTACGACATAGTTTATGAAATAAAAACATACTTAACTCATTAAAAAATATAAAATACTAATAAAAATAAAAGTATAGAACTGATAATTAAATTATTCATATTTATTATATAGTTGAAAATCCTTAATTTGTGTCTAATACCTAGGGATGTCAACGGCGGGAGGGAGTAGGGTACGGGTAATAGCTCTCTCGTGCATTACTTGCTATATAAATATATGTCTCGTACCTATATCCATATCCTACGGGTATCCGATATGTGGGTACTCACATTTTTTTTCTAATATTCACGGATATCCATAGGTACTCATATGAATTTACAAAAGAAAAATTTAATATTTAACAATATATTTTAATCATAAATTCAAATAAAAATACAATAACATTTATAAATCTCAAATAAAATGCAAATAACCCATTTAAATAGTGTTGAATGACAATTTACAAAGAAATAAATATTTTTTTAAAACCAATTGATAAAAAATAACCCATTAAATTTCAATGTCTTAATCTTTTAATCATGTTTTTTATTTTTTTAATTTAAATTAAAATATAGCGGGTATGGATATCCATGGGTACGAATTCTATGATACTCGTATCTGCCCCATTAACATGCGGGTATAAAAATATTCGTACCTATTACCCACGAATATCCATTTATAATATTTATTTCATACCCGTTGCGAGTTTTATTTACAAATACCTCTAGGTACAAATTTTTTTGACATCTCTGTTAATACCACTAGTTCACATGGTTAAGAGATGTAAAGTTAACAAATATGCGGTTTTTTTGAGTATTTTTTAGGAAAAAATATCTTTTTAGTCCCTCAAGTTTAACCTAAATTTGGAAATGATCCATGGTCGACACTTAGTCACCGTTTGGTTCCTCTACTTTCAAAATAATTGTTTTTTGTCCCTATTTCTAGACGACGTTAAAAATAACAAACGTGTCTCACGTGTTATTTAATTTTGTTTACAAAAAGAAAAAAACTAGCGTCAACCTAGCCGGCGCTTTCACGAAAATTAGAAAAAAAAAATTTTTTGATCTCTGAAGTTTGAACTTAATTTGGAAATTGTCTCTTGTTGAAACTTAGTCAGTGTTTGGTCCCTGTACATCCAAAATCATTGTTAATATATAATAATAATAACACTACTATTAATAATAATGATTTTAAAAATGCAGAGACCAATAATCAAGTTTTGACCAAAAACCATTTCCAAATTTAGACCAAATTTCAGAGACCAAAACATATTTTTCTCTATTTTTTATTCAAATTTACCGAATAAAAAAAAACTATATCAATGAATAAATTATTTCTTCAAAATACGATTTTAAAATAGAGTTATACTTGTATACAAAGGGAAAAAAATTATGTTTTTATAATATGATTTTTAATTTTCTTTAATAAAAATTCATATTTTATAAAAAGAAAATTTCACTTGTATACTTTCTTAATTATTTCATTTTTAAAAACTTCAGCTATACATAAAAAAAATCATTCAATTGATTTTTATTTTATAAAAGTTACCATTTTTTTAAATATAATTTTTCTTTTTTTATAAGTTTATAATCAATCAGTTCATTTATTTAAATATCAGATTTCCTAACAGAGAATACTACCATTTTAACCGATAAGAATTTTCTGCAGAGTAAGTTTATATTTTATTATTTTCTTGAATCACTTTTAAAAATCTTGTATGCATGTGATGTGATGTTATGTGATCGCATGCAATTTAAAAAGACTCAAGATTAATTTCTATTTGTAATCATTATAGTGTGTTTAAATAATTAATCTGTTTTTTTGGTACAGATAAAATATCATATGTGAAATAAAGTCTATGAAGCTTAGTTGAATTAAAAACTTAGAGTCCAAGTAAGAAAAGCTAACTTATTTTACACTGTACTAAAAGAATAAATACTTTTGAAATGAAATGTCATGAATTATCTTTGATGCATTATAAAGTTTGATGATGATGTTGAAATTTTTGGTATAAAATATATTAATTTGAATTGTTTTATGTGATTGAGAAACAAATATATATATATATATATATATATATATATATATATATATATATATATATATATATATATATATATATATAAATTTAGACCATAATTTCTATATTAAAATGAAAAAATAATCGTGTTTGAAATCAAGAGTTATCCATTTTGTATGATTTTTTAAAATTTATCCAATTTAATAAATTTGAATAAAAATTACACTGATTTAATAACAAAACCGAATTCTTAGTGAATAAACTAAATATTGAGTGTTTATTAAAATGATAGACATAAATTAAAATTTAGATTTCTAATATAATATTTTAAACTCTCACACAAAAGATATATATTTGATGGTTTCTAAAATTATAGTAGTCTGAAACATAATTATTGATAAAATATTTTTGGTATTGAAGGTTTGTAATTATTTTGTGACATATTCCTGATTATAAAAGTCCAAGTGAGACTGAAAGGCTACGATGATTTTGTTGAAGAAGATGCTACCATCATTGTTCAATCATAATTTGGATTACAATATTCTATTTTTCTTCTCAACCTCTGAAAAGACAGGTGCAAAACAATTTGAATCGGAAGAATGTTGTACTTATTTGATATCTTTAATTCAAGGTGTACAGAATGTAATGAAGATAGTGTTCATATGATTGTAATATTTTATTATTAAACTCTCATGATTTTACTTTGAATGTCATTTAATTTTTGTGTGAATATTTTTATCATTTTTTTTATCACACAAATGTTTTTATAATTTTTTTCTACTGTGAGCTCTTAAATATTTTGTTTCATGTGTATTATTTCATGTATAAATTTTGCTTTTATGATTAAATAAATAGTTTGTACAATAGTAATAAAACGTCTTTGATGTAGATACAACTCATTTCAAATAATTTTGAATATAACATTGTACCATATATATATATATATATATATATATATATATATATATATATATATATATATAGTTATTTTTACAAATCACTCCCTTAATTAGCTATGGTGAAGGCTAACCATAAGATACATGATGTAATGAAGGAAACTTGTTTGTAATATATTTGGAGATGTCTTGAAGAAACAAAGTCTAAACACATAATCAATAGAAAGTGGGAACACATTGGCTAGGAAAAAAAGATCAACCTTTAAAATAGAAAATTTGTTGTTTTTAATCAAAATATTTTATTAGCATAAAAATGACATTAATAAAGTGTGATTGTTATAATGTAAAGCTCTTTACAATGTCTAAAAATTTTATATATAAAAAAACTATAAAAATTTTTGTATATGAATTAAAATACCAAATTACGTCCCCCCTAGTACTACGAGCGGTGGTTAAAAGAGAAAAAAGCAGACCCCAACTAAAAAGATAAAAGTAAAGCAATTTTAGTTAATTATTGGTTTCTTAACTAATATGAAGTTTAAAAAGGAAAAGTAATATTGTAATCTTGTCTACTATATTTTCTTCCAAATTCTCTTTATTAATTTATAAAGAAAGTAATGGAGGAAAAATTAAATAATTTAATATTTTGAAAATTTTGAAAATGCAAAATAAATAAATTATTTCATATCAACCTTAAATATAAGTGAATGTGACCTAATTTTATTTCATTTAATCGGCGATCCTTAAATTTATCTCATTTAATTTAGAATTGAATTGTAATTTTTTTTTTTTTTTTTCAATTGTAGTTTGGTATAATCAAAATTTATGGGGAGGTGCTGCTGTTCTTCCATAACAAGAAATCATACCTCATCCACACAGCACACTCATTGATTATGGATGAGAAGTTAGGTTAGTGTATTTAATTTATTCCTTGGGTTTTGCACAAACTTTTAATGATGCATATAATCCTCAGGCACTACATTAATGCATACTATAAATTTGTACACGGGGCAGTTGAAACATTACTTGATATTCTTTACCAAACCCACCTTCTTCCTTCAGCATTTTTTTTTTTCAAATATGCTATTTATGAATTAAACATTTTTTTATTTAAAAAAATATAAAACTAAAGCAACATGATTTCGTCCATATTTTAAAAAAGAAAAAGAAAAGGAAAAAAATTGTACATGTACAGTTGACAAGAATCTATCTTTATTAACTACAAGTTGAAGATCGAGAAGAAGATTTTGGACGAAGTGAAAAAAGAGTTTTCATGAGGCAAAGGTTTTTGAACATAGTATAAAGCGTTAAAGAACATTGAAAATGTTTTGCTTGGCCTCTGATGTTTCTTAACGTTATTGTATCGATTTGAAAGTAAAAGTTGAGATGTGTTGGGTTGAAACGAGCATCGTATTCGTTCTTCTTTTTGCTTTAATGAAACACCGGAATGAGTATCTGTCATGCACCGATGATCCACTATGTGAAGCAGTAAAATTTTTAATGATGGAACCGTTGTGCTTTCGCTTTCGTCGTTCCTCATGCACATTGCATTCAATTAGTAGTGATCCCAGCTCAATCTTCAAACTGCTACACTACCAAGTCAAGATCTCTCAGTGTCACGCTCAAACACGCATGCTTACGTTTCTTTCGAACGTTCATCTACTCTTATCGTGTTGAAAGTTTTTCATCGACAAAAAATAAAAAAATTAACAATTTCATAATAATATATAAGTAGAGACAAACCTCCTCTCACGTATCAGTTTTGTGAGATCGAATTAAATTTAAATCTTAATTTTTAATGTAGTAAAGTGCTTAATCAATATTAACTTTGACGTTATAGCCGCAGTATGCTTTCACTTGAAGTTCAGTTTTCACACTGGGTCTTCTTTGGGGACACAGTGACCCTTGTCCTAAATTTTTGTGGACAATTGATAAAGATGTGATACACAGTAGATGTTCATGTTTGATATCAAGTACCAAACACATGGGGGAGTTGGGGAATACAAGGATTTCAATAATTCCATAATTTTCGGTATGACATGTACCACTATAATTGTTGTGAACCCTTCTTAGTGATATCATAATACTATAAAGCATTATGAGTAATAGGAAACAGTATCTTACCAACTCATCATGTAGCAGTACTAAGAATCCAATAATAATCCCAGACCCTTTTGTAAATTGAACCGTTTTCCAATCATTAAAATGATAGAACATAACTGGTTATGTATGTTATGTAATTAACATTGTTAATTTCCATGATTCAGATGAGGAGTGAAAAGAAAGTTCTGAATTTTTCAACCACAACTGCAACCCACACAGCATGCAATCATGTTCAAGTGGTCAAGTGCTCTGTTCTAGCATCATTGACATCATGTGTGTGCATATTGGATCTTGCTTCATTCCAACTTCCCTTTCCTAATGTCGTAAAGAATAATTTAGCAGACACATTCCAAATCTGTCACGTACAAAAACTTAATTAATTAAATGACTAGAATGAATTTTTGTGCAGAAGATCCGAGTCGATACAACTGTAGAAGCGTATGAGATTTGAGTTCACGAGTTGAAATTGCAGGGAGTGTGTGTCCTTGGAAGTGATAGAAAGAAGGAGGGTAGTGTATTTTAAAATGGAGCAAAAGGAAAGACAAAGGGGTGATTAGACGTTCAGTTGAAAGAGAACAAAAATCGCAATTTGTGTGCTCAAATTTTGAGATGAGCTTAGAAGTGAAGCCAAGGTGCATGGACACACTCTCATTATTATAGTTTAATTTGTTAGAGTCTCGTTTGGACATTGGGCAACAATAGCTGTCCCGTGAACTCCTCCCAGACCAATACAAGAGCATGTTTTGGGGGGTTTAAGGACCACCTCATCCTTCACTTCACATGCCTTTGTATATATCTGGAAAAACCCTCTAATTCTCCTCCCTCTCTACAATTTATCAGCATGCACAATCTGGATCCTGTGTCTTTTTGTCTCCTCATCGACTCTTCTCGTGTCAACAATAATTCAACCACAACCAAACATTCACAACCACCCAAACTCACAAATAACCACTACAAAACATACATACACACACAACATCAAACTCAAAACAAAAAAGTTAACAGTAATCATAACAACAACAACAGTCATGAGTCATGAGTCATGGTTGGAGTAAATAATAATCATCATCTTCATATAAATTAATATACCTTCTTCTTCTTCTTAGTAAAACCCATAACTCCCAACTTTTCTATGAATTGAAAAAAATACATAACTTAATTTTCAAACTAAAAACAAATAATTCAAGGGGCTAAGTTTTCTTAGCGCTTTTGACACTTTAGCTTTGATTGATTTCCTATAGAGGTGATTCTTATTCAGAGATATTCTCAATCGGCAATGGTCCAGGCCATGTCGTTCTGGAAGATCCAGTGGCAAACCTCGATCCGACCCGGGGCGGACCCGAGAGAGAGAAAGGCTCCGTGGGTGGGGCTCCAATCGGAGGTGTCCAAGTGACAGATGGCAATGCCGTGGTTGATCTTGGTCTTCGTTTTCGGGTCGAGAAGATCCGCTTGGTAGAGCCGAACCTTAGGAACCGCGTGGCAGTAATAGAGGAGGTACGGGAACAGGCTCTGGTGGCAGGACACGGATTGGGTGACTTTACCACCGTTGATTCCCGTAACGGGTCCCACCATCACACTCTTCTTCGACCCCTTCACGTTCTCCGTGCTCCGAACGGCGACGTTTCGCCCTAAAACGGACGTGGCGAAGTCGATCATGTCCTCCAGAGACCCAACGCACCGTTTCGTCTCGCCGCGACTCGGCGCACGCTCGCATTCCTCCAAGCTCTCGCGCATCATCCTCTCCATGGAACCGTTATCGGAGGCTCGGAACACGCGCTTCAATTCGTCCATCTTGGAAACGGAAAACGGTAATTTGGACAAAATGCTCCGGGGCAAAAACGACCTTTCCGGCATTTTATCTCTTATGTCAGGCATCGGCATCACCGTTCCTTCCTTCATCATCTTCTCCCTGAAGAATTTACCCGGCTCCACCCACTTATTTACCATCTTGCCACTCGCCGCGGTTGCCGAAACGCTCAGCGTTGTGCTCACGTTCGTGTACTTCGAGAACGAGAAAGTGGGGCCTTCTTTTGAGTACTCCTTGAAGGTGTTGTTCACGCCGTACGAAGTGAAACCCACCTTCGTGCCGCCGTTCGAGGATTTCGCGTACGAGATGAACGCGTCGGTGCCTTCGTTGAAGGATTTGCCGTAGGTGCTGAAACCGATGTCGGCGGCGTTTGCGGATTTCGCGTACGAGCTGAAGGAGTCGGCGCCCACGTTCGCCCTGTCGCGGTAATTGGAGAACTTCTCGACGGCGCCGTTTCCGCCGGCGGCGTAGTTGGAGAACGTGTTGGTGGGGTTGTTCATGTCGACGCCGTAGCCTTTGAAGGTGTCGTTGGGGGCATTTGCGTTTTCGGCGTAGTTGTTGAACCCGGAGCCCACAACGTTGGACCCTGTCCCGTAAGAGTTGAACGTGTTGGTCGGACCGTTGCCGTTTTTACCGTACGAGGAGAACGATTGCTCTCCGGCATTGCCGTTTTCGGAGTAAGAATTGAACGACTGGGTTCTCCCGTTGGCGTCGTCGGAGTAGGAGGTGAAATCGAGATTCGGGACGTTGGTCTCGTCAGAGTAGCGCTTGAAATCGCCAGTTCCGCCTGTGGCTCCGGCGGCGTAAGTGTGGAAGCTCTGCTGCACCACGTTCCCCTCGGTGCTGTAGCTCAAAAAACTGTCCTTGTGCCCGGCGGAGTCCCTGCTGTAGCGCCGGAAATCGTTCACCGGAATATTCTCCCCTTCTGAGTAGTTCTTGAACGAATCCACTCCACCGGGTCGACCCGTTCCGTAGTTGGTGAAGTTCTTGTCTCTGTACACAGCGAAGTTGGCGTCTTTGTCGTGCTTCTCAAGGCTGGACCCCACCTCCGGGAAGCAGAGGAGCTTCGCGGCGGCGCAGAATTCCGGCAGCCGCTGGTCAAGCGCGTTCTGAGCCGCGAGTTTCACAAACGCCGCGGACTCCACCGCACTCAGCGGCGACGCCTTGGACAAAATAAACGGAGGCTTGGGCAGCGTGCTGCGGATCTCTTTGTCCCAATAGCGAATCGCGTAGGCTTTGGGCGTGAACGGGTTTTTGTCTCCGTCGGCGGCCCCGGCGAACGTGACCTGCATTGAGTGAAGAATACCCTTTTGAGAAGTGGCAATGGCATGAATAAAAGAATCGGAAAAATCCAGACTTGTAACAGTGACAGTGAGGAAAAGCTGTGCTTACACTGAGAGATGAGAAGAGGATAAAGAGACAGAGCAGCGTGAGTTGTTCGTTCATGTTATTCTCACTCCTTTTTTTCTCTTTTTGTTCGATTTTCCCCTTTTTTTCAATTTCCCGTGAGTGAGAAATGAGGGGAAGAAAAAGAAGGGTAAGAGACTTGAAAAGTTTTGTGGTCTTGTGAAGCTGTACTCAGAAATTTATATTACATGAGTGTGTCCGAGAGAGAGAGAAAGAGAAGTGTGTTATGTGAAGAGTGAAAGTGTAAGAATGTGACTTTATATTGGGCCTTCAATGTTCCATGCTCCTGTGTGTGAATGCTGAGAAGTTCCTGCAATGTACATTCACAAAAATTCAAAACACGCACTATTAATTTGCTGTGGACATTAAACTATTGATTATTTACTCTAATCACAGTGGGTGAACTGGGAAGAGTGAGTAGAAATGGTGTAAAACAAAAAGAAGAGGGTAATAGGAAAAAGTGCAATGAGGAAATAATAGCGATAATGGAAAACAAACTTATAGAGTAGGCATTGAATTTTTTTGGTTATGAAAGGAAGATGAAGGGTTCATCTCACCTCTTCTTGATTGCTGCAGTGTTTGCATGAACTAGAAATTTTGATGCATAGCCACACATGGGGATGTGGGCGTATTTATAGGCATAGAAAAGTGAAAACGCGCATTCTAATTCTTATGCACCATACGCGGTAAAAGATTGAACTAGGAATGTGGTTCAACTCTCTTTTACTTCGCACCACTGATTTTTTTATTTATTTCCTGGTTTTACTATTGGTAAATAAATAAAGAATTGGTGTAAAAGAGAAAGAATGTTGGATATTATTGATTCACACATCACTGCATAGCTGAACAATGTCAACCATGAGCAGCAGAAAAAACTTGATGGCTTCTCACGCACTTGAAATGCATCCTTAATTGTGAAGTAATTTCCGGTCAACAAAAGATCCACCTATATTGCACTCCCTGCTGCGCTAAAATTGCTCATCATATAAACACTTACTCTTATTCAAAACATAAATTGCACACTCATCTCTTGTTATTGGAGAAACTACTCCTATTTAAAGTGTGTTTTTTACATATTTGGATTAAATTTGTTTAAAAATTACGAAAATAAACAAGTCAGGTAAAACAATTACCAATTATAGACTAAGTCACATGGACTAATCACAATTTCAAAAACAAAATCACATAGAATTTCTTTTTCATAAATTCACACAAAAAAGTTGTATGAAATATTACAATTTTACTTTGAAGTCCTAATAAGTCATAACTTAACTCACCTCCAACAATATTATTTTTTACTTATTTTTTAATTTTTTAAAAAATTTATTATATATATATATATATATATATATATATATATATATATAAGAAACTAATTTGGTTTTAAGTACATATGAATATAGATTTCCTTTTGATCACTAACTTCTTGCTTTTAATTTTCATTTTTTTCTTATTAACTTTAATAATGGTGTGAAATAACTTATATATTCATATAACCAGATTTATTATTTTTTTAGGTTAAAATAATTTGTTAGTTTTTTTTTTATCAAAATTTTAATTTGGTTTTCATATTTTTATTATATATCAAATTGATATTATGATAAAAAATGAAAATCAATGAAGTATTTGAATTTTTTTTTATAACATAAATAATGAGTAAATGAATGACGGTGTAAAATTGATTTTGACAAGTTTAAAACGCAAATTTGTGGATGTATATATGCTCGTATTTACTACCATTATTATTGTTATTATATAGGTATTAATTGACAACATAATTAAAGTTGAGTTTAAAACATCTTATGGATACCGTAATATAGTATAGTCATTTTTCAATTTTGATTCGCCGAGCTCTATGTTTTCTGTAGCAAACTTTATTTTAAAATACATATTTTTAACTTTCATAGTTGAAAAATCAATATAAAAAAAATGCAACTTATCCATAACAAAGTAATATTTGTAAGTCAGTGATTAAATGAATTTTATGTGCACAATTGTCTAAAATGCTATTACAGAGCTAAGTTACATATCCAAATTATTGATAGATTATTAATTTTTAAATAAAAATGTACATTTCACGTTTCATACATGATCAGCTTAAAAACTTAATTATTTTTTACTATAAAAATAACATTACTTAACTATTATTTTTATTTTGCATTTGAAAAAGAGTTACTATATTAAAATTTGTATTAAGTTATACTATCACAAAAACGAGGTTTTAATGACAACTAAAAATTGTTAACGATAATTTTAGAATGTTTAATTTGTCATTAAAAATTAATATTTTTAATAATGTGTGTATAGAATAGTTGACGAATTTACTATGTTCAAATTTATGTATTAGTAGAAAAGTATACCACAATGAAAATACAAACCTTTTGAATCAATTTCAAGGATTTCAACAAAATAATTAATATAAACAATTATAATGCAATCAAAATATATTTTAAAACCATAAAAATGCAATATGTTTCTCACGACAAAGATAATCTAATAAGAGTACCGATGATGACAACATAAATCAAATTGAAATACATTTGTGAAAATACAATTAATGGAGTTTTTAAAGGAAGACACAACCAATAATGAGATAATGGGTGATGGAAAACTATAATGGATACTCATAATAACGAGAACATGAATTATTGTGATGAATGTGAAGGTGGACGCCGACCAAGGAGAAGGAAGGAGAAGAGAAGAGAGAAAAACGAAAGAAACTCGAAGAAGAAATATTAGACGCAATGCAATATATAAAGTTTCATACAATGACAATTATTTTTTCAATCATTGTTATTAAGCATCATCATTTTAAGTTACATATAATGACGAGTCAAAATAACTATTGTTATATGGTATGTAGCTATGGTGTCAAATCCATAAAAAAAATGTCATTATAAGATACTTAGGACAACGATTAAAAATAATAATCATTATATGTTTAACACGAAATACAAATGTCACTAGTGGATTTTTTACGATAATATTTGTATAGTTGTCGTTGTATAACGTTGTACTTGCACAATCAAATTTGATCCAACAAAATTCTTCGTGAATTAATCTTCCCTTTAATGGTCATGTAGGAATTCATAGAAGTATCACTTGAACCATGTCTTTAACTTTATTTGTCTAAGATAAAATAAGATAGCTAAGCATTTGTGCAATTATGTTAAATATGTCAATAAGATAAGCTACTACCATTATTCATGCTAGTTTGCCTCAATCACTTTGAGTAATTAATTTAAGAATCAAGTGTTAAAGGATGTTGTAATGGATTATGTCATAAGATTAATCTTATAGTTTAGGTATTCTATTATCATTATCAAAATATAATAATTGTATAGCTTTGAAAGCATAGTATAATAACAAAACAATTATTGTGAAATTAATTAAAATTGTGGTTTATAGGATATTAAAAAGTTTATAGTCTATGAAGATGAAAGAGTCTTTATTAATAAAATTTGTTAACACTTATTTAAGTTACAAAAGACAATATTAGTGATCACTTTTGTATATCATCTTTATTAGTCAGATGATCAATTTGGCTGAATAAATGTTTGAAAATATGTTTTGGATGTTTAGTATCTCAAACTTTGGTATAAGGTTTTAGCATGGTTTGAATATCAATATAATACAATAACCTATATGAGTTTGAGTATGGATTGAATATCAATATAATACAATAACCTATATGAGTTTGAGTATGACTCCTTTTATAGCAACAAATGGAAGAAATCTTTCTACTTTGATCATATACAATGTAAGTCATATATGGATCTACCAACAATGAAAGAGGACTTGGAACAAAAAGATGCACATTGATAACTCAACTAAAATCCAATTTGATTCGAACATAATGATGAATAGGCAAGTTGATAACATAAGGAACAAGGTGCAATTACTAGTAGGTGATTTGGTTTGGTATTGGTCAAATTGTGATCTTATAGACAATACTTAGCTCTGTCACAAGGAGTCATAAGTTAGAAATGTAATATTTTAAGTCATATTTTGTTCAATTTTTTTCAAAAAAGTTATGTTTAATTTTTCTTTGTCAAGCTTCTTTCCCAAGGTGATGGAAGAATGCTCTAAGCTCACCAAGATGATAGCAGAAACACCAACTAAAACTGGACATTCATAACCAATAAATTATTCAATATACGAGTGAAATATTTTTGCACATCCTAGATGTTTTCTCCTTGAAACATCATGAACTTAAAATATTGTTGTACCAAAGTATTCTTTCTTCTTATATTGACCTCTTATTATAAGAAAATAACAGTCAAGGACTATTCTCCCTCAAAAATCGTTCATAGATATACAAAATAAGATATGTACAAGGGAATCACCCTTAGCTAAGTCCAAGTCGTTAAATTATTGAGGAACAAAATATAACTATTATTCCTTAATTGATTCCTAACATAAGACACTACTAATTCACTATAAACAATCCACTTTAATCTACAAAAAATATTTGTTGATTTTTTTTACACCCATAGATACTTGTGGATATTTTAATTTTAAATAAAATTATTTAAAAACAAACACTTACAATATAAAATTAATTTTAAAGTGAAAAAATAAATTACTCACTAAAATATTAATGCAATGCAAATTTGAATGAGTTGTACAAAAATATAAATTTAAAAAAATTAATCTTTTTTTAAATAACTTTAATTTTATAGGCCTATACAAAAATAAAAATATATAAAGTCAAATTTATATTATTCTTCAATAATTAATATTTCTTTTACATAGTAACTTTATTTTGATCACTTGATTTCAAAAAATTTTAAAATAAATCTCATTAATAATTATTATAAATAATAATTATGAGCGGATAACATGTATATGCAAATCAAATACCATAATATATGTATTCACTTCATCAACAAACAAGAAATTAAATATTCCAATGTATTCATTACTTGAAAGTATCCATTAAAAAATTAAAGATATCTATTTAATATCTTTCACAAATTATATTCCTGAATACAACTTTTGTTAGTCATCTCTAATCATAAAATCAAATTACTTCATTAAAGTATAAGTTTCAAACTTTGATTTGTGATTTTAAAGTGTCATCAATTTCTATAATATACTATCACACAATCTCCCCTATGGCTGGGCCAAAAGTGAGAAAACAATAAAGAGGATGGTTATGTGATATTATTATCATTAATAAAAATAAAAAAAGAAGCACGCATTATTAAAATACTGATTTAAAAAAAATGGTAATTTTAAAAAGAATAGAAGGCTGATATGAGACGTTTGTGATTAAGTGAGAAGAGTTGGGAGAATAAGACAGAACGAGAATCACAAGTGAAGGCGGTGAAGACAGGGAGGGACACGTGGCAGTTGATGATTAGTGAGCGAGCATGTTTATTATAAAATTGAACGCGTTTAGCCGCTAATAATTTTGTTTTGTAATTGCCCCCAACCTTTTCGTGATCCATCTTTGGTGTTTGCAACAAGAAATGCATAATGGTGAAGGACAGTGACAAAGGCTCGTGAAAATGGCACATTTTGCAATTCATGGAAGGAAAAAATGTTACTTTATAGATTTTACTTGTTTGCATTTGTGCTTAAGGACGTGTTTCCTCAGTTATTTCGAGATATGCTTTGTTTGAACTATGTCACTTCCGATTGTGACCAAATTTTGCTTCTTCTTTTTTTAATTTCTCACCTTAATTTCACCTTCGTAAACTAACACACCAACCATTATTATTTCTTATGTTCTTTTGTTTTTCTCCTGTACAAACCGTCATCTGGGATTAAAAATATAGGACTTGTTAAATTCTAGTGCTCTATAAAACCCTAGCCATGTTCCCTTTTGCACAAGTGGATAGATTATGTTATAATATCATAAGATGGACAAAACAAATATCTTTCATACTTCCTTCTATTTTAATTGTTTCATAATTTAATTTTATGCATTGAGACAAATATCTTTTGGAGCAAAATTGGATATTTATGATTATACAATAGTAATCAAATAATACCGTATAAAAATGAAAATTTATAAATATATTATCTTAAAAAAATTGTATTTGATGTACCGAATCTCTTATATATGGATTAAATATATATTTTATTGGTGTCCTCTCTTTTCGATAACTAAGTTTAAACTTAGTTTATCATTATAAAATAAATTTGTACAACAAACTTTATTTATATATAAAGTTAAATATGTTTTTGGTCTTTTAACTTGAAATGAAAATTAAAATTAGTTAATTTTGAGAAATTTTGGCACAATTTTGTCATTCAACTTTAGAAATACGTAAATTTAGTTTTTTTTTTTAATTCAATTTATTTGACGCTTGAAATGCGCTTCTCAATTAATATTGAAATGGAAATGTGTCAAAATCTCTTATAAATTCAAATGTTATCATGAAACACGCTTGAAACATCAAATAAAATTAACAAAATTTAGTTGAAAGTAATAAATTCACACATTTTTAAAGTTGGGAAATGCTGAAATTTAAAAAGGGATTAATTTTAATTTTCTCTAAAAATTAAGGGACCAAAAACATATGTAACATGTATACACGTTGGACGGATGAAAATAACATGTCTTGAAAAGTCACGCATCGTCTATGATAACCTAGCAGGTGGATGTTAGTGACTATATAATGGAATCTAAGTTCATGATGTTCCTTATCCTAAGTCAAAGACACTTTGAGCTAGTGTTTGACTTTTCTTATTCTCTTGTAATAGTGTTGTGAGCTATAGCTAAATTGAGGTTGTGAGTGTACTTGGGATCAAAAGGACATGAGAGAATTGTCTATGTATTTTTTTATATTATATTATTTCTTTATTAATAAAATGATTCTGAGGATTTTACTCAGCAATGCACTCAAGTTGGCGTTAGTATTGTAGATAAATGGAAGTGATGGATGGTGTGGTAACTCTACTAATGTTATGTTTTAAGAAGTATGAGAAAGGATAATTAGTGAGAAATAGTTTGGAATCTGTGAATAGTTGGTGAAAGATAATGAAAGACACATGTGGAAGGAGAAAGGAAAAGGAAAGATGATGATTGTAAGAGATTTGTTTGATATATAAGGTACGCGGTTTTTAGAACACATGTGATGATGGACCCAATTAACACGCATACTCAATACTAACAAAATGTGGAAAACAGAATACACAAGAATAAGAGGAAAATGACAGCATCAAATTTTTCATCTTTTCGGATATCACACACCATCACCAATACCCTCTTTCAATCTTTCAACACTCATCTTGCAAATTCAAATGCTCAATGTCAAACAATAAAACACCCCTTTACCACAATTAAACGTGTCAAGTTCTTTGGTGTGTTCTTCACAATTTGATGGCACATGGATTTTGTACCACACTCAGAATAAAGTACTTGTGCTGTTTCTGCATCATTCTTCCTCCATTGGCTAATTTTCTGAAACCATCACAGAAAAGAAACGACTTTGAATGTCACATTATCACATAACTTTATCACTAAATAGTAATGCTTGTAATATCAATAATAACAATAATTATTTGCAGAATTATCTGAATACATTACCTGTCATAAAACTCGACTATTTCCAAATATATACACTGAAAAACTCAGCTTCAATGTAAAAAGATTGAAACAAATTAAACTAATAGAAATTCTTGTGTAAGTTTTATAACTTCGAAAAGTATTTACAATAATATTAAATCTTTTGTCATGTTACCTACATCTGAGCTAGGATTTTTAATATATTTTATTGTACTTTAAAAGTCATATATGTATTGTAAGATATAACGATTAATAATGTTAGTAATAATGATTAATCGTTATACCAATAATGCATAACTTTTTATACTAAAAAGCATAATATTTAATGCCATCAACACCCTCTTTAGTTAAACTTTTAATATCTTTATAGAAGAAATTAAAGTTCGTTGAACTTCTTTCATAAACTAACATTAACATGTGCATCTTATTTTTTTAAAACATTATTTATTGCATCTCTCCCTAAGTTCATAGACTAACATGTAAAATTTAATTTTAATTACAGAAAAATCAAATTCATTTCATGGTTTTCAATATATTTTTTTCTATCTAGTTCTTTAATCATTGTCCTTGAGGTAAAACTGTATAAAAAATGAAACAAATTTGGTAAGTTCACCTTTTGAGATCGTTAGTTGAGTTCAATTAATTGCTTGAATAGATTGACACAGTAGTAGCAAATTAAAGAACAAAACCTTAGAAAGAAGAGAAAGAACATGAATAAACTAAGATTCTTATTTATGATACATGTTGGTTTATAAAATTTGTGTTTTCCCTTTTCTCTGCTTGATGCCTCTCTCAGCTTTAGCTTTAATTGCAGAACATAATTATTCAGTCTTTAGTTCTGTCACGTTCTTCGTCTCAAATAGCAGTAAGAAACTCTGTTGAAATCAGAATGGTTGTAGATAATGGGTGACTTTTAATGTGTTTGTTCACAAATTAAACAAAACCACGAGCATATCTCTTCTTTTCATAGAAATTTCACCCTTTGTTTAATATATATTTTGAGAACTTTGTCAGCTAAACTTTAATTTATTTTAACACTTAGTTATATCCAAGTCAGTGTTTCTTAACTTTAGTTTTTAAGCAAAGTTTTCATCATTAGTGTAACTCATCCAAATGCAAGTCTATTGAACAAGGACCATACAATTTTATAAGACCAAGTTAATGGTTAGAAAGATCTTAGTATTATTATGACTGTTGTGAAGATCTTAGTATGTGAAAATGACGACAGAAATGGCACTGTCACCAACTTCCCCATATGTGGAATCCATCAATGAGTTTCAGTATTGCAGCACATGAAAAAAAAATGAAATTTCTGAATTGGATATGGGAAATGAATGCTCTGCTCAGGGTCATGATGATGAGACTTGGAAGTACTTGCATGTCTGATAAGACTAGTCAACAAATTGGTTCAAAGTTTAAGCATTTGACTTTTGAACAAATGGTCAATTTGTCACTGTTATTTAAGCAATGTTCTAACAAGAAATATCTGACACGAATTGTATTCAATTGTTATTCTTAACTTATGAGTCTATTGAGGAAAGGTTCACCGGAAAGACAAATATCACTGATAAGATCTGAGTTTAAATCACATCAGCATATCATTTTCGATTCAAAATCTTAAAATAATAGTTTTGTGGGTCTTTTATCTTATATTGTTCAACTTTTTCATCTTTATATGTACCTAATACATACAGAACCTAGATTCACATTTAAATTTTCAACATTAACTGTTTTTTATTTTATTATATTGTTCAACTTTCTTATTTTTATATAATATGAAACTTAAACTCACTTAAATTTCCAACATTATCCGAAGTTAAAATTCATCAACGATTCAGGCATGGTACAGGTACCTCTCACACCCACCATCATTTATGTTCTATACTTTTGGTTTTTAGCTTGATATGTACAAAGCAACCTCATTAATTGTGAGTAGGGGTCTGATGCATCAGATGTGATTTTGAATAGCTTCAAATACATCTCTGGATGAATTTATTCTGAGTTTATGATTTCTTGTACTACATATCGTATCAGTTGGCCCCAGAAATTTGGCATTCTCCATCTTCTTTAATCAGTTAATGGTGTATATTCAGAAAATATTACTGTACTAGCACCTATGCTGCTATGCACTTTGTCAGACAAGAAGGAACGGATTAAGTTGCCATAGTTATATTCAGTTTATCCCTTCTTCCACAAAATATCTTACCATTATTGTCGAATATTTTTTATATGGAGTTTGAATTTGAATATGAATTTGTATGTAGGTAATTGTGAGACATAATAATACATGCCATGGACCCAAATGTGATCCTTCAAACAAAAGGATTGTTTTCAAGCACACTAGTTGAAATTGTCTCTGGCCAATATCTGCAGCTCTGTATTGCTGATTCACACGTTTTCCATTATCTTAGTGTTTTCCAACTTTTCAGAGATGTTCATTTCATTATTAAAGCAAAAGAAGAGTTGTAGAGCATTTATTTATCTCATCTCAGTACCCCACATGCCTAACTTGGTTTCCTGCATGCTCTGATCTGTGTCTTTCTCTCTATGATCCAATATTTAAAATGGAATACGATTTCACAATTAATTTTATCTAATAATGAAAAAGTTGAGTACCATATAAAGATGAAGATCATAAACCTATCTTAGGGATCAGAGATAGTATATTAGTGGAGTGCAAACCTCACCTTACAATCCGGTTTTGTGGAGTTGAATTAGGCTTAAACTCCACTTCTAACATGATATCAGAGTCCTTGGTTAAAGCGTATCCTAGCGAAATTTCTGTTTCTTGGGTATATAGTTCCACCCGCTATCTCGGATCGCTATCGGACTACCCATTTCTAGTCTCATGCACGAGATGTATATACCTCAACGTGAGAAGGTGTGTTGGAAGTCCCACATTGACTAAAAATAGTATACAAAATGGAAAACGATTTTGTAGGGCACTTCTAACAAATATACAAAATGGAAAACGATTTCACAATTAATTTTATCTAACAATAGAAAAGTTGAGTATCATATAAAGATGAAGACTATAAACCCATTACCTTAAGATTTTGGGTCGGAGATAAAGTCAATACCTTATATAGATTGGACTCAGGTTTCATTGTTGTTGTGTTTCTCCTATGAATCTATCCATATATAGATCCATCAGTGGTATCACATCCACACAATTCACCTGGAAAAGAAAATGACTTATGAATACGTAAGTAGAGGCTTGTTGTCCTATTTAGCATTGGACCACATAACGTGCCCGCAAATTAATCAAGATGGCAAAACATAACTGTAACTGATATGATTAGACCTCTAACACATGACAAATTTGGTTGAAACTTGCATGTTCTGAAGTTCCACAAGATACAGACTAGCTATTACCTAATAATCCCAGAAATATTCATTTGAGCAAAAAGAAACCATTTATTTGATTCCAGAGCAAATAAGTCATCACTACATTAGTATAACCTAATCACGTGCCATGATTGAATACATAATGAAATACAAAATCACTTTCCTAATCCCCTTTATTTAGTAATGAGTGTCTAAAACTACTACTTGCTTAACTTTTGCTTACAGTTCTTGCGTGGGAACAAGTAATTATGACGTTCAGTTCAAAAGAAATACTAAGCACAATTCTTTCATAAACCAAAACAGTTGTTTCAACTTTCAATGAGGAGAACTCTTCATCTTAACTTCTAGAGTTCATGTGATGCCACGTGCATTCTCTTTTCTTGGTTAAAAGACAAAATCATTAGTAAGTTTTTACCTTTAATTTTCTATAGTATTTGTATAGAATAAAGATCCGGTAACTCTAATCTATGCCTTCCCGATAATATTCTTTTATTCTGCTGCAAAGTGTATCTCACTTCTCTTTTCTTTTTGGACAGAGGGATTTGTCAGTTCAATATTTTACGTTGAACCTTCAAGAATAAATAAAATGAAAAAGTCAACATTCCACATGCTCTCGAGTAGAAAAGCAAGAAATGTTCCGATCCAAGTAACTAGTTCTCTAATATTGAGAGTGAAGCAGCATCGTTGTCTTTAAATTTCACAAAAATATTTGGGTAATCCATTCCAATCAAACACTCACTTCTCTCATGAATTTAAAGTCAATAATCAGTAGCTTGATTATAGCAGAGACTTCTGTATGATAGTGTTTTTTAGGACCAAAACATTGTTATTAAGCATGATTTCAAGTTCTGTGATCTCTTACAAATGGATTAAAAATGGTTTAGTTTAATTAGAAGAATAACATGTGCTTCATGCTTCCCTCATTTTTTTCTCATTTTCTAAGTCCTTCACCTTCTGTTTCATCACACTGGAAGATTCTACTTCTTGCGTGCATGCATGAGTGGAAAGAGAAAACAACAACAACAACCAAAGTCTTATTCCCTTAAGTCAACTACGGGAACTCCAACATGTTCCTTAAAGACCGAATTTTGAGAGAGAGAACACAAATAATAAAGGAAAACTTAAGCATGATGTTATAGAAAATCAGTATGCTTGGTTCTGTGTATTTAACATCTGTTTTTAGTACAAAATCTCAGCATTCTGCAGATTCATAAAATAATATGAATCATGAAACTTTGATCTACAGAATGTTATCAGATGTAGAATATGTGGCTCAGGCTAATCTTTCATATTGTGGTAATGAGAATATCATCTTAACTTGTGTCTAGAAAATAGATCTGTAAATGCACCCTACAAAGAGTTAGCAAGATATCAAATCAAACTTCCTTGTGAAGCCAAACTCTGTCATATACTGAATGCTATCTGAAGTACTGACCCATTTTTCACTTGTTTTGCCACAAGATAAGCTTCATATTGAAGTCTCAAATGCACATGGTATTTAATAGCTATGGACCACAAAAAGGTTTTCGGTTTGAATTCATTAGCACTATATATCATGCATGATTAAGAACCGATTAGTACATCAGTATCAAAATCAATGAGATGAAGTTATATGCAGTGCACTAGTCTTACTATTAAACCGATTATTTACTTTGTATAAAAGTAAATCAAAGACAAGAAATGGTGAAGGAAGAAGCATGTCATTTTGCATAAAACAAAACACATGTAGTGTGATTTTCATTATCTTTGTTACAGTTGAGAAAAACTGTTTTAAAAATTCAACGAGTCAAATAACTTAGGCAGTGCAAGGTGGTATATTTGATTATTTTAATTCTGTTGGTGTGTAAAAGGTGGAAATTTTATGTAATTTGACTCGTTCAGAACACAAATAATAGTTATATGTTAAATTTCATTCAGTATAAAATTCTATTAATAATATTTCACTTATTAGGAACACGAGCATTAATATCTAGGGAAATACTTTTTTAACGATTTTGATAATTTCTTTTACGATATAAGATGACACTTTTTAAGTAGTTTTTCATTTATTTTTTTTATAAAAATATATTTCTTTAATCATTAATTCCTATAGTAAAAGGAAAATAATTTTTATTTTAGTCTTTGAAAATGTTACTCTTATTTTTTTAATAATAGATCCAACCACCCTCATTCCAAACTCAAGGCCATTATTGGCTAAACAATAAATCTCCAACAATCGAAGTTGTTACTGTCTTGTCACATCCATTTGCAACTCTTACCTTGTAGTACATCTACTATTACACAATATTATGCTATTATGTTGCTAATTCTTGTAATTCCAAATGCTAGTTACAAAAATTTAGTGAGATTAAATCATTAGGAATTAAAAAAAAAGTTAGAACTACCATATTAAAAAAATAATATAAGTCGAAAGACCCCAAAATTATTGTTTTAAAGACCTACGCATTTAGACATTTAATACGTAATGCATCACTCTCGAGTGATTTGTAATTGTTTTCATTTTGTTTGTTTGTTTTCAACTTGCTTTTGTTTATAATTCTTCTATAAATTGAATAGTTGGCAGAATATTATCCACGGCCAAAAGTATCTAATATACTCAATAAGACTTAGGGTAACATATCCATAAACTTTAAGGAATCAAAAAGTAATATGGTTTTATTTGTCTATATAATGATGAGTAAAAAACAAAAGTTGTATATATAGTTTAGCTAGATAAGATATAAGACTTTAGGGTAACATATCCATAAACTTTAAGGAATCAAAAAGTAATATGGCTTTACGGTTATTTTTTATAAAATTTTCTTATTTAGAAAATCTCTTCCTCCTTCTTGTAAATGAAAAAAAAAAAATCAATTCTAAATTCGATTATTTAGAAATCGAATTCTAATTTTTTTTTCAACCGGTTTCCCTTCAATCACAATTCACATCTTGACATGAAACAAAATGTACCATCTATGTAAATATTTGACATAATGTATCCAAATAACTTTATAATATATGTATGCTATTTGAATGAAAAATTCTTGCATTTACCAACTAAGTATCACAAAATTCCTATGTATACCTTTTGATACATATAGAAGCAAAAGAAAAGCATCACTTTAGTGGCAATTAACAATTTAAAAAAAAAAAAAACATCACTTGTATACAACTAAGACAATGATAAAAGTCAAAGACACATTTGAAACTTGTAAGAAAGCTTGAACAAAACTAAAATGGCATGCCCCATTTGGTAAAGCTTTAGCATTAGTTAGAAACCCTAACTGAGTTCTGAACTCTACCCTAAACAATGTAGAACACATATATATGGTTAAGCCTATTTCATTTATCTCATCCTAATGTCGGTATCTATTTGTCCCGAATCAACCATACAAACTACATATTTTAAGGTGGTAGTTATGAGGCACCACTCACTACCTTCCAAAATTTTCACCAACATTACCAATTTCATATGCAACTATCATGACGTTCATCACTCGTCACATTTTGTTACATATGAAAACCTTTCTTTCTTCTTTTGTTTCCATCGATTCCTCTTCTTCGTCAACGATCTTTTTCTCTTGTTCATTCCACTATCCTTTGCATTAGCCATGTGAGTGAGTGGTCCTTTTACTTGTTCAAAGGGTATGATGATAACGTATGGAGCTTGAGTCCCTTTGGTACAAAGACAAATTAAGATGGTGTGTGGTATTATAAATTAGTAGGACCTACTATTGGAGCATGCCCACTTGTTTTTCATCTTTTGTTCTGTACAACTAAGCAACTCTATGGTAGAAGGTAGGTATATGGTATGGTACATGAAGATGGATAAGCCATGCTTTAATTTTTTTCCTTAAATGTCTCTACGTTAGAACCTAATATACTCATCTTAATTAAAATAGTACCTTAATCACAACCTTGATGCCTTGTCCGGCTACTTATATTGTAGGCATAAGTTTAGATTCTCTAATGAATTTTTTGATATTGTTTTTGTTAGGATCGAGCGTTTATTACCTGACCCACTTGATCTCTGTCACGGGACAATTGATATCAGTTATAATAATCTCTTCCTCAACAATTGTCTTACTAAAAATTTTATTCTTAGATTGTGACTTGGCCCACCTAATCTTCGTTACGGGACAATTGTGCAATCCGCAACAGTCTTCTGTTGAATGTTAAAAATACAACAGAAGAAACAAAAACTCAACAGAAAATCCAAATTCGTTTCACACACTCTCTCTTAATCTCTTTGTCTCACTTAATTTGTGTTTTTTAATCTTTTCGGTGTCAATTTGCTAAACATTTGTTCAGTCGAGTGTTTTCTAACACTCACAACATTGAGAGTAACTCATGTGGGTGTTCTTGCAATTGATTACTTGTTTCACCTGAGGACATGGTTGGCTTGGTGTAGGGTATGGTTTGCTTGGACCACAAGCCCAAAGATAAGTCCTTTGTGGTGCGTCACATTATTATTGTCAACACAATAAGGAATGTTTCATGACTTGTGTTGAATTATTAGTTTTGAACAGCCCCAACAGTTCACACACTCCATTGTTGATGAAAGTCTGCAACTTTATTCAGACCAGAATATGCATAATCATCACATGCTAGTAGGACCTTGAGTTTCAAAAGAAATTGTCAAATCATTTTTATTTTTGCATTATAACCAGTTTCAACAATACACATAATATAACGTAATCTTGCACATTATCCCATTGGAACATTACGGAATGTTTAACACTCGTCCACATTTCCACCAAATGATGTTACCTCTTGTATAATTAGTCTTCAAGTTTTATGTATTTTTAATTTAGTTAACAATTTTTTTTTCATAAATAGAAACACATTTAAAACTTAGTCAATCTAGGACTTGAATTTCTACCAGTAAGAGTGCCAAATGGTAGACCTTATTCATCCTGTACTAATCCACATTTGAGTCAATCCAATCCATGATGAATTGCCATTGAAATTGGTCAGGCCTGTCATCCCTTTTGTTCAGAAAAATAAAAATATTTAATCACTTTCCTGTTCAATTTTTTTAATCAAATGTAAAAGAAAAAAAATATATATATATATATATATGAAGGAAAAAGTTTAAGAGATAACCATAATATAATTATTTGCATATAGTTTAAGAAAAACATGATAAAATGTAGAGAGGCCCAACTTGAGAGATCAACATATCTCATCCTTTGTCAGGGCGGCACCCTACAGGGGTTAAACAGGTTATCTAGATCACGATAAAAATTGAGGTTAAGCATGGAGTATATCAAGTATAAAGACCCACCAACCATACATAATATTTAATCCATTGTAGATGAAGATAGATATAATCTAAAATGTCAATAGATAGCACAACAAAAAAATATGATCTGGAAAGAAGCTAGCAACTGTTGATACTACTGGCTTCTCAAATCCTATTCCTAGACTAAGCTGAACTGTGAAGAGCATGATTAGATGTCTCAGATACAAAAAGAAACAAAGCTAGATTTCTTTGCTGGATTTGTTTTATTCTCATAAGAAATTCCAGGATGTCCCAACAAGTCATTCTACAACAACATTCACAAGTTCATACTCGATCAGAGACAAGTTGTTATCTTCCTTAACACTGAAACTAGCAGGTTCTGTCACTTCCACTCGGCCCCACTTGTCCACAGCAAGCCTCATTGATCCTTTGAACATGTCAATTTTGGCATTTCGCAGGATCACAGTAGCACCCTCTTTCATCAAATCCACTGAACATAACAAAAATTGAAAACATGACAAAATGTTCAACATCTCAGCCAAAAATACATTACTCAAATTATTCCAAACCAACACTTTAAATATTCGTTTAGATTGCAATTTAATTAGAAAATTCTACATGAAATATTTTCAAGATTGTTCTTCAACTTCCAACCTAAAACTTCATTTCAACTTTCATGTTGAATACAAGTTCACAACTATTACACTATTATTGTCAAGGGAGAATTAAAATACAATCTAAGACTTGTAATATAAACAGTCATTAAAAAGAAGTTATAAGTAAATAACATAAGGCACTAGACCAAAATATGGACTGTAAGTAACAACAGGGTAGATAAAGGGAAGAGAAACTAACTGAGTTGCAGAATTTCCGAGGGAAACGTGTAATTCTGTTATAGAGAAGGTGATCAAAAGGAGAAAGAAACAACAGGGTAGATATGACTAGAGAAGAAAAGGGTATGCAGTTGGACTAGAGATTTTGTGCATCTACAGAACTCTGGATCTTTTATGTTTTGCATTTATTTGTCCCAGGGAACTAGTCTCGTTACTTTTAGGGGGGGAAATCGATTCATATCAAGGAATAGCCAATTAATTTTAGCATTTCAAACCACTCGTTTGGTTATTTTTTTCCTAAATGGGAATTACTTTTTCCTATTATTTATTAAATTTAAGTTCTCCATCATACATGATCCCTATAATATCCTGAGAATACTGAACTTCATCTATTAGTAAAAGTAATGGTCCAAAAACACATTCTATACACTTCCACTATCATGAAAAAATGACAGTCTTAATGTAAAAGAAAGCAATCAGCAGACATACACTTCGACTTCATGCTTGCTATTCTTTCTTCCAAAACTTCGCATCTGTAAACGTAGTTTCTCTTTTGGTTCTACACTTCTCAGACCTCAACCATAGGGAGAATTCAAAAGCAGGAACAAGTAATAAACAGGAATAAGCAATATTGCATCTGCAATTCTGCTTCATTCCTTAATGTTTGCAAGGGAGAGAGCTTCTTCGCTTTTAACTTTCTTCTCAAACTCTCTTTCACCCGCTCCAATTCCCCAAAGAACCTCAACTTAATTTGTTTCTATTCACAGCCTAAGTAGTAGGTATATCCAAAAGGACATACAAAACGTTGTTAGAAACTGGAACAGACATTATTTCCTGATTATCCCAGACTGTGTAAGCCCGATTCAACCCTAAAAAAGCAGCTCTTTAGTAGTGATACAAAACCCACATATTATTTCCTGATTATCCTAGACTAAATAAGCCCAATTCAACCCTAAAAGTCATTCTTTAGTAGCAATACAAAACCCATACAAACAGTAGTTATACAAACTCCTGAGTTGGACAAAACAATACTCACATGTCAAGCAAGTGCACAAGGAATTGATTATATATTATTTTCCCACCAATTTCACATATATGCCTTAAACTGTAAAGCCTTGCTAAATTTCACAACAACAATAACTGAGAAACAAAGAAATTGAATAAAATTGCATTTCCAGTATTCATTCAGATAAACAAAAAACCACAACCAGGATTTATCTTGCTACTTAAAATGCCAACACTAAATAAGATAAAAATTTGTTCCAATCAATAATAATCCCACCATTGTTGAGATCAACGTTCTTGTCTTCAGTTGCAATAATATAGCGAAGCATAAAACTCAAGAATTACATAATATAAACTATCAAGCATATCCCCATGGACTAAAGAAGTGAAATAGAGAGGGAATACATAATGAAACTTTTAACTAGAGCAAGAGTTTAAAAAGCACTGTCAACTATGAAACCCAACAAAGCTAAACTAAAGCCTTCAAAACTGCACATTGATCGGCTTCAATTGTGGTTAAATCAGTATAACAGTATATATATTTTTAATATTATAATATAACAAGCAATAAACCAATGAAAAATAAATTAGGTAAAAATTAAAAGAAAAATAGCAATTTATATATATGTAATGATTCATACATGGTAAAAATTCAAGAAAAAAAAATAAAAAATAGCAATCTATAGATAGATCTTACATTATATTGTTTAATCAGTTTTTTGCAGTGGTTCTTACCTGGTTTTGGATACCTTTTAACTAGTCTTTTTCTCCACCATCTTTTTATATTGTTTAGATAAGTGAACTAACTAATTCCCAATTGAATCAGCCAGTGCAGTTTTAGTAACAACACTAAAACACTGTACAAATTCTAGACAACCACTGTTGAATAAAATTTAGTGATGAGACCTTGATATATTTTAGTTGAACCAAGAAAGTAGTATAAACCAGAATGCAATAACATATAGAAAAAATAACACAAAGCAGGGCTTCTCTGCACTAGATCCTGAAATGTGTAGTTTACCGGAAAAAGAAAAGGACACAGGCAAAATTAGGGAAGCCCCTGAATGACATTGTGTCTTTTGCTACCATTCTTCCCCCAATTACTTCAGTTTTTCATTTATATATCTCCCCAGTACTTCAAGTCTTACACCTTCTCTGAGTTCAAGATTTCAACATTCAGCCCCAAATCTCAAGTCACATGAATTTCAGAGCAGCTAATGTAGGATCGTCTCGGATTTTGGACAAATTTGGGTCTAGAACGAAATTGGATATGAACCCTAAAACAGATGGGGGGAAAATTGGAGGACGTCTATTTGGAGGTTTGTGGAACAGGAGGAAAGCACGCTACTTGGAGGAGGTTCCTAGGTAAGTGAGGAAGATCCGCCACTTTGAATCGAAGATTCAAAGATAAGGATTGGTGGTTCTAAGGAGAACCTCGAGACTTGAAAGAAAACTCACCTTTTCATAAAATTCAAATCTGAATACAAAGTGTTTCACAGGGGTTTATATACTATGGGCCAAAACACCAAAAAGTCCAACACGACTAACGGTCCTATAAGGCCCAAACATAAACATTACAAAAAAAGTTCATATTTTACGATCCGAAGCTAATCCGAGATCTCTTTGAAGGTCCTAGACATGATTCCATCAGCTGCTCTGAAATTCATGTGACGGCCCTAGCCATGCCTCCACCAGAAGGACATTAACACATGTCAACAACTACTAATTTACTCAGATTTGACTAATTGTAGGACTGATCTACTCTAACAGGCATGTGAATGTACTCTTAATCAACAATTTAGATTATTTGGTATACGGAACATTAACTATACAACAACAGAATTCTTATGATAATCATGTCATTTCTAAATACAACACATAATACACAAATAATTGGATAAAATAATCAAGACACTCACAAGAACCAAAAACATAGATCACAGAGTGAATTGCGAGAGGCCCCTGAAGCATATCAGAAGATTTAGATTACTAAGAAACTGCGTTTTCCTACAACTAAAAACTACCTTTTCCTTTGATAACTATATGTGTACGTTATATACAGATATTTCTATTGTTACCAAATGCGACCAAACAGGAATTTGAGCTTTTTTAGTCGGATAACAAGTTAACAACAGACTGGTTTAAATATGCTAAACACAGATAGGAAAAGACAGATTATTCCTTATTTTTCCCTAATTTCTATAAAATTTTGAGATAAAAAAGTTTATATGGTTGATGATGTTACTGCAAGAAAAATGATAACGGACATTAATTAGGATATTTTGGGTACAAGAAACAAGAAAAACACGCAACAGCAATTACACTGATTCCTCTATTGCATAAATTTTTGCAGTTATTTAGATCATCTAGTGCACAATTAACTACAAACCTGAGACTTCCAGAAGACTTCATATGGTAAATTCTCTATCAAATTCCACTAACTCAATAGGTATATATCTTTTATAGAAGTTTCTTTTAAAAAACAAATCTATAAACGTTCAAGACCAATGATGCACAGATACATTATGCATATCTGATACATATCATGTTTGATATGGAGGGTATGATACACATAAGATACATATTTGAAAATATCTAAAAATTCATTAGACATAATAAATATGCAACTACAATTCTCCAAATCCAAATTTAAAACATCTTTCTTAGATATTGCTAAAATAAATAAAAGATTATAGCCCATTGCATCAAAAATTACTTTCTACTATTTACATATATGAATACTACCATAAATCTCATTCCTTTCTTAAAATCATTTACGAAGAGAACAAATTGTACATTTGGTGTATCTAGGTACAATGTTTCTTCATCGCACATCCTTATATGTTTCATATATTTGCATTGAATTTTCATAAAATGCTTTGCAGAATTGACACTTCACCAAAAGATATCAAATCCAAACACTTACATACTCCACCAAGCATCTCCTATTGTTCAATGAAGGACTTAGGTCTACAATACTCAAATCCCTATCAGCACATTCCCAAGAGCCAACACCATCACAACTTCTACTCTACAACATTTCACTTGTTGACACTTCACTCAACTTCCTCATTAGCTCTTACGCTCTTATATACTTCAGTACACCGAACATCTCACTCTACTCAATGTAGGACTTAGGCATCTCAAAATAACAAGAAGTGTCAGATACGTAAAAAAACATATTTTGGTGATTTATATATCCAAAAATGCATAGATAAGCTAAGTGAAGTATCTGTTATAGCTCAGGACAATTCATCTTCAGTTCACAGCACATACCACAAACAGTAGCTACAGATGCACATAAAATTCACAGAATAAAGCAACTAATGCATGTCCCAGGACAGATGAATGTCCAGAACTAACCGACATCAAAAACAAATGGAAATAGCTGATGGCCAAAAAATGGACAAAACAGAACACTAGACATATGACATGCGCTTCTTCAGTGCAAAACAACCAAATAAATAACGCCCCTTCGCTCAGCCAAGGAAAAAAACAAAGACAACAATAAAAAAAACACCATGCAGTGACGGAAAACATGAATATGGACAGCTTTGTGAAAGCAATAACACATATATACCTTGATCATTTCTGGCAGTGAATATGATCATTCCAGTCTCATCACCAACCAAACATTCAGCAATTCGCATTTGGCGAGACTGAGGACCATCAGAACGACCTTTCTGCATCACCATCTTAGCATTGACCACCTTCACAGTTAAAGTGTGCCCACTTGTCCCAGGGCGAAGCTGATCCACCTTGGTGAATACGGGCTTCCTCAATCCTGATTTTGAATCTGCCATGCTTCAAGTCCTACAAAAGCACAAGAGCCTCCACTAAGACAGCATAAAACTGCGGAAAAACACATTATTCCTCCCTAGAAATACCTTAACACATAACTCAACCTCACCTAACCTAACCCCAGGTTGAAGGGGCAAGAAAGTTCAGAAATTTTCAATGTCCCAGGAAAAGATATTGATAATAACATCGGGTTAGTAAAAGGGTAGAGAGGATAAGATCCAAACTCATACCAATTTCTCAGTTTCATCAAACATGTTTAAGAAGTTTGAAATAACAGTCATATGAAAAAAAAAATGAAAAAAAAAATCGAGAAACCCAACCGTCAAAAATGAAGTTCTTTCAGAAGAAAAGATGCATGAGTGGAAAGGAAAGAAGTAATGAAGTGAATGAAAAATCAAAGATATGGGAAAAGGAGAAGGAGATTGGAATGCAACCTGAAAATTGGTGTGAGGGAAGAGAAAGATGAGAAACTGAGACTCAGACTGAGATGTCAAGTTTTAACAAGTGAAAGGGATAGCTATCGTTGTCACTCGTTTCCGCGTTTTGTCTTCAATTGAGGCACCAAATAGAAACAAGTTAGGTTTAATTATTTTTTAACTATTATTTATTTATGCATTAAATATATTTTTAGTTTTTCAATTTTTAATAAAATTTGAAATTAGTTTTTCTTTTCAAAAATTTTAATCAATTTAATCATTCATTTATAAAAATACATGAATTTGATCATTTTATGTTTAATTAACGTTACAAACACATTTTACGATAAAATTTGAATTAATATTAAAGAAAAATATGTCTAATAGGATAAACAATTCAAATATTATCATCAGATGTCTTTAAAACGTCAGATAAAACTAATTTGGTTAAAAAAATTAAATCTACATATTTCTAGATATAAAAGATTAGATCAATAAAAAGTTAAATTTTTAAAAAAAACTAATTTTAAAATTCATTAAAACTTTAGGAAAAAACATATTTAATTCTTTTTTATTTACGTTACTCCTTTAATTTCACTTTTAATACAAAATTCAATCAGTTTTCAATCTTTTAAATCAATGTTATTATTTTAGTAATTACTACTTATTTAAATACTTTTGTTAAACTGAAAAATATATTAATGTTTTATTTGACAGTTGAAAAATAATTTAATATTATTTTTGTCCATGATCAAATTTATTTAATGTAATTCTTTAATTTTTCTTTTGACTTAATGTTTTCCTTATATTTGTTAAAAATAATTTATATGATTCAAATTAATATCCAGTTGTTAAAGATATTTTTTTGTGTTTGCTTTAAAGGTAACTAAATAAATGGATGTCTGGTGATAAGGAGGAATCAGGTCTTGTTTATTTTGAAAGATAAAGAGGTAAAATTAGAAAAATGTGAAGGTAATATGTGTAAATCATTGGATGGATATAATAGATAAAAAATATATTTTAAAAGATAAAAAGGTAAGATTATAATTTTATTTTTATAGTTAAAATTAATATAAAATAAAATATAATTAGTTAATTTAATTTAAAGTAAAATATGAATGATTGGTTTTTAAATAAAAAAAATTAATTAGTGTAATTAATTTGAAATAAAATGTAATTTGTAGAAAATAATTTTAATTAAATATTAAAGTATAATAAAATTATTATTAATTAATTAATTATTATTGTCATTATTATTTTATTTAGATGTTATATTATTTTTTTCGCTAATATTATTTTTAAATGCTTTTTATTTCAATAAAATTATTTATTATTATTATTATTATTATTATTATTATTATTATTATTATTATTATTCACAACAATTTTTTTTAAATGTTATTTTGATAACTACACAACGAATTGTGTTTATTTTTAAATCTCTTCATTCTTATAAGGATCGATCATTTTTCTTATCCTCAAATCATATCTTTCAACTCAGCGTAAATATTATCAAACAAAGGTCATTTTTCCTTCCATTTACATTAAACATGCCAAATATAAGCAGTCTTAAACCTTGATCAAATATATACTATCTAACATAATGGGTTCTTTGAGATGATTCCAATTATTCTATGTCACATGTGATTTACATTAGCGTATTATTTAGGTTGTTTTTTCTTTAAAAGATAAATTTGAAAAAAAGTAAATGGACCGACTCAATAGTAAAACAAGTAAAATATTCGTTTTAGGACTCTAAAAAAGTTTTAAAAAAAAGTGTACTAATATGTCTCTATTAAATTAATTGTAAAATGATGTTTAAAAATAAGGCTAAAAAAAATATTATTAATATAACTCTAGTAAATTAATTATAAGATTATGTTTGAGAATAAAATTTAATTAAATTATTGTTAGTGTCTTTCAAATTTTATTGGTATTATAAATGATAATTAATGAGTTCAAATATTTATTTAACAAAATATAATTTTATTTACAAAAAAGATAATGATTTTATTTTCTTCTTTTATTTTGTATTTCTATATAACTTCTTTTGGCTCTCCTTACTATCTTCTCTTATAAAAAATTTTCTTTTAGGGTTTTGGCATATTACATCCCTTGAATCTCATATTTTCTGTATGTACCAATTTTTCCATCATCAAATTTGGTTAGTATGTTTTTTCTTTCTACTTGTGTTATTGTTTTTATTATGTTTTAGCATTAAAATTATAAGTGTGTTTCTTTTGTCTAATTTTGTTTTTCAGTACTTCTGAATTTACGAGTTTCGAGAGTTTGTTTACATGTATCTCGATAATGAACTGAAATTTTTCTACAAAATTATTAATTAGATTACGGGTTAGTCTTTTGGTGGATAATAGATTAATTAGAGTATAATTCAAAGTTGGGTTTTGTGTAAAAAGATAATTAAAGTTTAGGAAAAAAAAGACTTCTGATCGAGTTGAGAATAACCTAAGTTTAGTGAAAAACGTATTAGACACAAAGAAATAATTTGATGAAAACATTAAGAATGAAATTGTAAAATCTTTTCAATAATCATTTAGAATTGATTATATTTTGTATATTGTAGATAAAACAATTATCTCACTTCAAAGTATATTTGAACAATTTAAATCATATAAAGATATTTATATTTTTTATTTAGTGTTAAAAAATTAAAGTCACTAGATTCTATATTTCTTTTAAAAAATGTTTGAACCATAAAAATATATTTAAAACATGATAATTTATTGGATATCGATGAATTTGATTTGTTTTTAAAATTAAATAGAAATTATAGGTTTGAAAAATGATAAATCAATTGACATTCTTATCCAAATAAAAAGATAGATTCTTTTCAAAATGTATATATAATTTATAGAATATTGTTAACACTCTTAGTGTATGTAGACGAAACAAGTTTTTTCACAATTAAAATAATAAAAACTTATTTAAGACCAATAATATTTTAAAAAATATTAAATAAATTAACTTTATTGTCTATTAAAAAACATATTAAATAATTATTAATTATGATAATTTAATAAATAATTTTAAAATATCTATTTTTTGAAGTTTGTTTTATGTTTAAAACTCTTTACCCGTCGGGTACTTTGTATAATTCCCACATATATGAATAAAATGTCGTGGTTTCGTATGAGCTTATAGAAATCCATGAGTTTTGTCCAAACTCATCTAAGTCTAGGGTTCTTCAAATCCCTATTATACATGACAATATGTGCCCCAAATATCATTTAGAACCTAATTCTTTAGCAAAAGCAATTGCAAAAATATGGCCTACATAATCGAAATTCTACATACTCAGATAATATGAGCAAAAACATTTGACAAATATGCAACAACACAATAAAGAAATGGAAAAAAATTAGCTTTATAAATATGAAAGAAAGTTAATTTCAGAGGTTGAATACAATGTATATGCTGATGAAAGAAAAATAGATGGATGGTGGTAGGGGTGTCAAAAACAGGTCAACCCGACGCGTTTTGACCTGGCCTGCCTGTGGCTTGCCAAAAATGAGTCGGATCGGGTTGGCCCGTCATGTCAAAACGGGTCGAAAATTGTAACCCGTCCCGTTTTCGGACGGACAGGCGAGCTGGCCCGTGGGCTGACCCATCTCTCTCTTTTTTTTAAATTTTTTTTTAACCTTTTATTAAAATTTTGTTTATAAATTTATTTTATATATACAAATTTATTTATATAATATAAAAAAAGTATTATTTTTTAATTATTTTTAATTTTAAACATAAAAAAATTTAAAAAAAAAACGGGTTGGTGGGCCGGCCTGCGAGCTAGCCCGTTTTGGCCCGCTAAACTGACGGGTCAGGTGGACCAGGTTGCAGCGGGTTCATGGGTTGAAAATTTCAACCCGGCCCGCCCTCTTTTGGGTGGGTCTGGCCCATTTTGCCATCCATAGATAGTGACAAAATTATTTTTTCCCTTCATCATTATTTGAACAAAAAAATAAATAATTTTTTAGTTCATTTTCAGAAGAACAAAAAAAACTAAAGGAAGGAAATTTAGAGGTTATTCTCAGAAAAGGTGGAAAAATATATATTGCAGGCAGTGTAGTGAGATCGAAACACATTTGATTTATCTCATTATGCAAGTGCAAGATGTAAAAGTTGACTATGGTTTTTCCGTGTAACAACACTTCCAGAATTCTCCATAGATGAACTTGCGCTACAAAAATTAAATCTTTGAAGAAGATTCCAACAAAATAAAACCTTTAGTCACCTACTCAAAAAGAAAAACTTTGGCTAATTTGTTATTCACTATTGGAAGTTACAATAATAATTGCAGCTTTGAAATTTCAATTCTAAAAATACAAAAATTCTTAAATGTAAATATTAAGAAAAATGATATTTAAGTATAGAATTAGATTGACGTTTAATATTTATATTCAATTTTTCAACATATATTTATATTAATATAACATTTAGATATATACATGTGAATTATATATTTTATATATATATATATATATATATATATATATATATATATATAATATTCACTTAAATCCGCATTTTGATCTTGAGAGATGATGGAACTTAATTGGGATATGAACTTATGAAATTTTAAGAATTATATTACAGTATGAAATATTACAACTGTTAAAATTTTTTTAAAAATTGTAAAAATAGAAAAGATATAAGATATATGATAGATATAAGAGATATGTTACAATAAATATTTGTTATTTTATTTTATTCATATACTTACTTTTTTTGTATAAAACAAAATATAGCAAAATATAAAGTCAAATAATTTTAGGTGTTTTTTTTATGAAAATAAAGTAAAAAAAATATTGATTTAAAAATTTTTTCTTTTTATATATAGATTTAGATAAAATGCGAATTTAAATGAGTGTGTACTTAAACAAATATTTTATATATATATA
>Ga0214542_1001868_pt1 | contig 43521 bp, 14 predicted proteins | sample CNSS1metaG_FD_160096 | JGI IMG/M metagenome (GOLD analysis project Ga0214542, IMG submission 160096) | Root nodule microbial communities from cowpea collected in UCLA plant growth center, Los Angeles, California, USA - CNSS1 | ecosystem: Host-associated > Plants > Roots > Nodule | place: USA... | reverse complement strand
AAAAAAAAAAAAGAAAAAAAAGAGATAAGAGAGAGTGATTGAGATGAGTAGACAGACATGATGGAGCGGAGGCCAAGGGTTTGGAGGAAGGAGAAGTTGGCAGGTTCTGGGAAGCCAGAGCGGAAAATGCCATTATCAACCATGGAGAAGTTTAGAGGCGGAACGAAGAGATCCTCCCCGTCGAGCTTGTCGGAGGCACCGTCCCCGGTGGTGTGCGAGAGGGTGTGATCGGTTATAGTGAGCTGGATTTGGCGGCACATCGGAGTGTCTTGGTGGTGATGGGTGTGTTGAAGTTCTGCCGCCACTTGCATATCAAAGTTTGTGTTTGAAGTAGTATTTTTCTGTTTTAGGATGATACAGAGAGAGAGAGAAGGGGAAGTAATTTTCCTTATTATTATTAGTATTGAGAGTATGTGAATGAGAGAGAGTTTATATATTAGAATAATGGAAGTAGTAACAGAGAAAGGGATCAAAAAGGATATTCCTTAAGGTGGTGGTAATGTATTATGGCCTTTGGTGGTGCCCCTTCAAGCTCAAAGGCCTTTCTTTTGACTGAAGAGAGAAAGAAAAGAGGTGAAAGAAAGAGGTGAAAGAGATGAGGGAGGGACAACACATATATATACACATTGCACACACACACACCCTTCACATTTTCTTTCCTTTCTAAATAAACAATTCAAAAACACCTTAGGACTAGAGTTTTTTTCCTATGCTTTTTAACCTATCCTGTACCAAAATATGATTGGTGCAATTCCAGATAACATCATCGCTGCAGTTTCTTAGTTTCATCGATCGTTATCGTTTAATGTTGTTTTTTTTTTTTTTAACTTTATTTACATCTGGATTCGCTTGAACTCAGAGTCTCAGAGTTTTTCCTTTTGTCGTATTAAGAACCTAATCAAATCAGATGAAACATAAGTATTTAGTTTTATTTTTTTAAAATAAGAATTGAAATTTTACTTCAATTTATTGATTCTTTTATGTAATATGTGAGAATTTCAAGGAAAATTTTCTACCTACTTAGGAGTGATTTTACTGTAGTTATTACAAAATTCAATAAATTAAATATGTAATGCATAATCAATAATATCATGCTTTATATAAATGTATTCATTTACATGCATTGATTTTCTAAAATAAATACATTTAATCAGAATATGCAAACAACTCACATTAAATAAAATGATGAAACTGAAATCAACTGTCTTAATTACCCTTAAAGACAATTATATTCCTATTAATTATTTTTTTTGAATTTTACTTGTAAAAATTATAAAAAAAACGATAAATTATTACTTTTAATAAAAATTTTGTGTAATTTATTATTTTACTTTTGTTCTTCCTCTAAGGTACACATTTTAAGAAGCAGACAAAAATATAATTAATAAAAATAATCAATGTCATAACAAATAAATAATATTAAAACTTCACAAAAATGCAACACTTAAAAAAGAGAAACATGTTATTGTCCATATTATAAAAATTGTGTTTCATAATTAAATTAAATTATAAAGTATTTTGTTTTATTATTTCATGAAAGTTCTGTGATATATCATCTTTCATGTGGAGATTATATCATAGTTCTGTCACACAAAAAATGTATCACGTGTCTTTATTAAAAATAATGTTTTATATATTTTTCATACAGTATAACTATTTTTATAATTTTATTTAGGAATGAGAGATAATATTTTATAATTGTTTAAAAAAAAATATTTAATTCTTAAGTTTTTTAATAAGTAATTCTGAATATACCATCAGCAACCATAAACGGTAAAAACAAAATACTTAAACTTTATATGTTTAAAAATTGTTTTTGGTATTACAGTAGAAATCACCATTTTTTTTTCTCAATTTGGTTAAGATTCTTACTGGTTTTATAGTTGACTATTAATTAATACATATGAGTATTTTATGATTAAGTTTTAAATTTTTATATATAAATATGATTCTTACAGGTTATTGACTATTTTGTTTATATATGTATAAAAATAAAACCACAAATAAACTAAACCAAATCGATATAAAAAAAGAAGTGCAAATCTCTTAATTATAAATTAAGATAAAATACAATCAACAACTTTGTTACCTATATAAATGTAGTTTTTATATATTCATCTTTATTTTTTTCATTATAAACTCAATTAGCTTCCATTTAAAAAAAAAATTGGAACAAATAATATCTCTGTAAGGCTCCACCCATTTGAAAATTTGTCCAAATAATTAAGGAAATAATAGTTACGTCTAGAAGTATCTTGCAATTTTGATGCATTATCGTTCACATTTCTTCTTCTATTGATTTTATTTGTCTCTCTCTTTTTTTTCTATTTTGTTGAATGTGTTAAGTTGAATTTTGTGCATGGTGTTAGATAAACAACACGGGAAACTAGAATTTTCAGATATATAATTGTTCTGTGAAAACGACATTTACCTATTCTAATTTCCACCGTGTCATTCACTGCCATCATTATTGTTCGTTACTTAATTTTATTCAGATATTTTATGTTCCAACACCGGTAAACTTCTGTTGGATAAAATTTAAATATATTAAAAATAAAAAATTTAAAAATAGAGTAAGTAGTTTATTTCCTGTTAAGGACTCAACTTGATATGTGGATGACCAGAAAATTTTAGAAGCGATTAAGGAACTTTGTTAAATAAGAAGAGTTAATTTTAATATTTACTTAAATTAAAAGTTTAACTAAATGTGGGTGTATGGTTGTATTTATTGAATATTTGAGAGTGGGATATAATTGCATTGTGTATATATTAATACGGTAATAATTAAAAAATTGTGGGTAGAAGTGTAAAAAGATTAAGTGGTTAGATTAGTTGTTGGTTGGTAAGTAGTACTCCAACTTTGGATCATTGTTTGAGTGAGGGAGAAATAATTAATCATTTTTTGTGTATAGACTTGTGCTACTCAAATCATATAAAACAAATATTGTGTGATTATCCATGATGAGGATAAATCAAGTACATGCATTTTTATTAAGATTAGAAGGGTTTTTTTTCCAAACTGGTGCAATTTTTTTTTCAATTTCTTAAAATGGTGCAGTTTTTTTTTTTTAATTCCCGGCAGAGGTAAGTCGTGAGAAAATGACACGACTTCATCTTAAAGAAGTCGTGCCAAAATAAGACGATTTTAATTAAAATAAGCTGAAGTCGTGTCAACATGGAGAGACTTCTGTATTATGAAGTCGTGTCATATTCAGACGACTTTAATTAACATTTTAAGCAAAGTCGTGCCAATATGGAAAGACTTCAGTATTAAATTGTTAATGAAGAAGTCGTCCCATATTGGAGAGACTTCAGTGTTGTATTGATAATGAAGAAGTCGTACCATATTGGAACGACTTTAGTTCGAATAAAAATTAAATATTTTTTAGTCATGTTAATTAGTTAAATAATAATGCATATAAGTAATCATCATTATCATTATCTTCGATGTCGTCTATGTCTTAATTGAGGACTCTGAACTGGATCGTCATTATCATTATCTTCACCTAGACCTAGACGACACCGAAGAAGACCTCCTTGTGGCACAGGCTCTCATAGATAACTTTCATGTCCTATTATAAGAAACCAAAATCATCATGAAATTTTTAATTACTTATATGCATTATTATTTAACTAATTAATATGACTAAAAAATATTTAATTTTTATTCAAACTAAAGTCGTTCCAATATGGTACGACTTCTTCATTATCAATATAACACTGAAGTCTCTCCAATATGGGACGACTTCTTCATTAACAATTTAATATTGAAGTCTTTCCATATTGGCACGACTTTGCTTTAAATGTTAATTAGAATCGTCTGAATATGGCACGACTTCTTCATAACACAGAAGTCTCCCCATGTTGGCACGACTTCAGCTTATTTTAATCAAATTCGCCTTAATTTGGCACGACTTCTTCAAGATGAAGTCGTGCCATTTTTTCATAACTTACCTCTGCTGGGAATTTAAAAAAAAAACTGCACCATTTTAGAAAATTGGAAAAAAAATTGCACCAATTTGGGAAAGAGAGTGATATTAATTTATGTTTATATTGATCTTAATAAATTTAAAGATATTTTAATAATTTATTTATTTATTTATTTATTTATGATCTATATATTATTATTATTTATTATTTTATATTTATGTTATTTATTTTGTTTTGAGTAATATATTCATCTTTCATTTCACATTTCTAATGTTTAATTTATTTTCTATAATATATTTTCCATTTTTTTATGTCTGTATTATTTAATTTATTTTCAAGAATAGTTTTTTTATATTTTTTATGTTTCTATTATCTAATTTACTTTTAGTACTATGAATTATTTTTATTCTTTTAATTATTCATGTTTTTACTATTTGATTTAAATTTTAGTGATATATTGGTTCGTAATTAATTTTGTATTTATATTTTTAATTATTTTTTATATTATCCCTTTTATCTTTATAGTGTTGTGTAAAATATTTAAAAAAAATATTATTTCCATAATCATAAATTAAGCTAAAAAGATAAAAAAAAAACATCAAATTAAACAAAATGAATGCAATAAATTTAGAACATATATTTCATCATTATTCATTATGTTAATTTCGAGTGTATAAATTAGTTATTTAAATAATGAATAAGATAAAGTTATGATGTACTTATGAAGTTACAAGGAACCTTAAAATAATACTGATTGTATAAAATAGCATATAAATTTAAGAAAATTAGGTCCCTGACTATTTAAGAATATATTAATGTATGAGTGTATATTTCGAAACTCAACTTAATAAATTGTCATACGAAAGAAAATTATCGAGATAGGATTTAGAAAATAATTATTAAGTTGAATATTGATGGTGTAGTTTGGGTTGACACGTTCTAATTATTTATTATATAGAGAGGAACCGACGTCAATATATAAGTAATTTTTTAGTTTTTTTAGAAATATAGAATCTATTACGAGATCATTTATATTTATGTTTTGAAACATAATTGGACGAATATTGAATAATAATTTTATTTTACTTTGTTAAGATCTTTTCGATAAATATGTGATTTTCATGTTTTGGTATATTTTTTAATTCAAATTTTTTTGATACAATAACAAATGATGAATGAAATTTGAAATGTCATCGTATGTCAAAATTTATAATAAATTAATTTAAAATATTTAGATAGTTCAATATAATGTCTTAAACTAACATATATATAAAAATAAAAAAACAAGTATAAGACTGTATAATTCCTACTTAAGTATTTGAACAAGTATTTTTAAGATTAAATTTAATTTATATTTAAAAGTAAAAAACAAATATAATTTTATCCATGTTATTAATAAGAAATACTTGATTACCAACTAACTTCTTCTACACAATAAATCATTATAAATCTGATTTATTTATTAAAGTAAAATAAAATCATATAATTTTAGTGTTTGTTATTGTCAATTAAGCTTATTAAGATTTTTTTTAATATTGCAAAAACTTCACATTTTTTTCTTTTATTTTCTTTTATACATAGTCATGATATACAATACAGACGAAGGAGGGAGTCCCATACAAGATGTTCATCAAATACACAAATCGTTCTCTCTTAGAACGATTACTCACACTAAAATTTAGTATTTACTCTTAAAATGAATCTAATAATTTTAGTTTGATAACATAAATTTAAAAAAAAAAAAAAATCTTAAGAAAGGACAGCAAGTATTTTTAAATTATATAACATAATTTTCATACTAAACAAATTAATAAGAGAATAATTAAAATGCATCAATTTAATATATATTAAGAAATTTTCCCACAAACTTTAGTGGATATATAGTTCTTTTATCATATGCAACTATTAATGATGAATTCCAGGGTTTTGAAAGACTAAAGAGTAAAATAGAACATTCGAAGGAATATGCTGCCTTATGTACTTTGGCTATTAAAAAAAGGAAATAAATAAATATAATAGTGCGGTGCCTCTGCGCCACATACAAACCTGCTTTATAGTTTTACTTTTTTATTTATTTATTATTATTTGTTTTCTTTATCACTTTCCCATCTCACGCCACAAAGTGTAACAGAAAGTGTTCCAAAAAGATTCTCTTCGTTCCTGCGTCCACGAATCCAAATTTTCACTTTTGTTTTTTCTAACAATCACTCATATACGATTTTATAAGAAAAAATATCGAATAAAATGTCAAATTTACTGCCTAAAATTAAACTTACGTGAATAAATCAATTGACTACATTAAAGTTAAGAATAAAAGTGATTGATGGTCAAGTATCGAATTACTTTTTATACTGTCACTATTTTTCTTTACTAATAATGAAAATTGATAATACACTTCATTTTTTAAATATAAAACCATCAATTTATGTTAATAATGTAACGTTGGTTTAAAAAAAAAAAAACAGGATGCTAAAATATATACACTCACAATTTTGAAAATGGGGGAATCATTCTCTTCATTAATTATCTTTGTAACTGATATAATATCAGTATGAAAATCAAATATGATATTGGCTAAAAGAAACAATATATTACTTTCTAATCAATCTTACGTAAATTATACAAGTTTTATTTATAATTAATATAGAAAATAAATGCTATACGTATTTTAGTGCCAATGATATACATCTATTAACAAGATGACCTTATATAAAATACATTGTATTAAGGTGTCAATACTTTCCTTACAAGCAAGTGTTGCATCTTTAAGGCTTTTTTATGACGATGTCATTAAGTAGCACATTTGTTTTCAGTCATTTGTGTCGATTTAGAAGTACTCATTTGTAGGGGAATGCTTTTATACATTTTCGCATATGGAAAGAGATATGCAAAGATGTATTATACACGATGTAATGAAAGACGAAATTAACCTTGGTTTTTATTTGAAACTACATTATCCAAACTCTCATGAACTTTTCCTTCAAATCCTTTCATTCATCCTTTCAAATCCCTTAATACAAATAACACTACAATCCCCTCTTTATCCTCTCAAATTCATCAACTAACTCCCCCTCACATCCACTCCCTAATCCAATCACTACCTTATTCTCCTTAAGCAGTGTCGTCTCCTCCTCCCCCAAGATTCTTTATCTCTTTCTCTCTTGTCCCATTCTTTGTATTCTTCCATTGCACATTGTTATTCTCTTACATTTCATTTTGTCTCATATATACTTTTCAAAAACCTCATTTATTATGTTTTAAATTTTGAGATATTTTCTTACAAATTGTCAGAGTTTGATTGCTATTGTACATGAAAAGACCGAAGACACCTTGACCCACAAAAGATTGAAGACACTTCAACCTATACCAAAAAGGTCAAAGACTCGAAGGCCAACCCTTTAGTATATATCCACATAGTTATTGGACATATCATAGAAGGATGTAGAGCAGAATAAGGATAATCACACTAATTAAGAAACCTTAAAACAAGGTAATGTTAGTAGAATCTTCTATTAAAACCTTACTATTTTACTAATAGTAGCTGACTTAAGCGTTAGTATATCTTTGCAAGCTCCCACACAGAGGTCATCGCACCCTTATTGGAAGAAAACACATCGACATTAGTAGTAGAGGACACATCATGGTTGAAGAGTCAGAAGTGGAGTGGACACATGACCTTCGTGGTACACCTCGGCCTAGTAGAAAGACTTATGTACTTTTAGGTCGAAAGACTTGTGTACTTCTAAGTTTTGACATCCTGACCTGGCAAAAACAATTATCATTCTCAATAACATGTGTAAGATCTTAGGTGCTTTATATCTAATTGTTCTACATTATTTCAAGAAGTTGAGATAAGTTTGCAACACGAAAAAGTCGTGTCAATGTGGCACGACTTTACTAATTTGTTAAAACTTATACCAAATCAGTAATTTCTGTATTAAATTACTCAAATTAGTAACAAAGTTGTCTATTTAACTTATTTTGTCTAATATTCAAACTGACGGGTTAGCAAAACATATTCACCCGCCAACACTTTATTTTACTATATTACTTAAAGGATATAGATATATAACAATAAATATTGTAAACTTAAATAGTTAACATTTACACTTTTTGGTTTTTAAATATGATAGACCAATTTAACATATAATTAAGATAATAATTATTTTAATTTATCCAATTAGAGACATTAATTAATCAATTAAGATAAAAAAATATTTTTAATATATATATATATATATATATATATTTATTTGTGTGTCTATAAAATTTTAAAAAATTATAAAATTAAAACCAGATTATAAAATAATCACATTTTTTTCACATTCAAAACCAGATTAGTTTTAATGTCACTTTAAAATTTTCATTATTAAAAACTATATGTCATCGTCAATGATGAAAAAAATTCAGTAAAAGGATGGCTATATTTTTAAATTCGATCTTGAACAAGTGTCAGGTGAGGTGATGCTATCAATATACTCAATTTTAATGGCTAATAATAAGCAGCGTTTATTTATACCCTTGCTTTTTCACACATTTTATGAAACTCTATCCTTTTACTATTTTTATCCCACGTAAAGAGAATTTTAACTTTAGACATAGAAATCTTATTATTAAGATTAAAAATGATATTTTATTATTATTAGGTAAACCTAATTTGGCTCGATACACTATTCGTAAATTTTATGCGGACGTAAAATCTAAACATTAATGAAGTTTAATACTAAACTTACTTTTAATGAAAATATATAAATATAATACTTCAAAATTAATTTAAAATAAAATCAAATTTATAAATTTAATTTATTGAACATCAATTTCACAAACATCCATTATTCAAACATAAAAGATCGAGAAAAACAAAACATAAATGACCTAACAAAATTAGAATACAATTAAAGCTTCTCTAAATAATTTGAGCCGAAAGAGCATCTCTATACATAATTTTAATATAAATTCCAAATACAGGAACATGTTCTTCTCTAAGTTCATCAAGACTGAGTTAGAAGTAGTTACTCGTACGTAAGAACTTGTTTTGTTTTTGTTTTTATTCAATTTTTTGTTTTAAATACAAAGTTTTAAGATGTTGTAATTTTCGAGACTTATTTACGTAGTTTTACTGATTTGTTGTGACATAATCTATTATATATATTAACACGTATGATAGGGTTTGTTTGTTTTCTTTAGGCCTTTTGCTAAGGCCAATATTGGTAGCATCAAAAGCTCACATGGTACACCACTGAGCACAGGCTCTTTATACACATGGAATAAAGTTCAAAAAAACGATTGATAAAGCTTTTTCCTTAAAAAAATAAGAAAGAAATGCAGGGTTTTGGGGTTTTTATTGACCAATAATTGTTGTTTTCTTTTTCTATTGTCTTTTCTAAATTACTAAAAAGAAGAAAAGTGTAAAGTTTCTCTATTGTCTGTTTTTTTTTCTTCTCACTCCTGATATTCCTTTGTCCATGATATCTTGTGACCCATTTCGGCTATTTTGATTCGACTTGAACAGTAATAGCCACACTGGGAAGAATGAATAAGTCACCAACAAAATTAGAGAAAAGGAACCCATTAATTGACGAATATTAAAGGCTTTAACAAGTCATGTCTTATCAATAACTCACTTTCTAACAGTTCAAAATATTTATTACTTCTTCTTCTTCTTATTATTATTATATTTTTTCTTTTTTCAATAAATAGGCTATTATATTTTAGGATAATTTATGTTCAGTGTTTGTAAATATGGACCGTTTCGAAGTGTTCTTTATATTCCCTTCTGTGCCCTAATTTAGGGATTTAATTGATTTGTGGGAGATTGTGAGTGGGTATGGGGATCAGAGCAAATGTAAGGTAAGAGCTTATCTTAAAATAATATATATTACGATAAGTTAATAGGCTAAATATTGAGTCAAGAGTTAATTTTTGGTAAACGTGTTGAGCGAGAGTCAAATTAAAATTTCTTAAACTTTTTAAAACCTTAAGTGAAGTCGGAAATATTATTGATAGCATTGCATTTAATGTTTACAACTAGGATAATTAGAATAAAAGTGTACAATTCTTTCTATCTTAGGGTGTAAAAGTTTTAACATTGCAATTTTGTTGTGAGTGTTTTATTACAAGATAATTGATAATTAATGCAACCTAAAACAATAAGTGAATACTATTATGCCAAAAGTTATGAGTTAGCTCACTTGATTTCCATGAAATTGATGTAGCTTACACTATTCTCTTCGTTAGGACCAACTCAAGAGTAAAATAAATTAAGACCTCTGAAAAAATATCTATTTTTTTTACTAATAATATTCCTCTATTAAATTAATTATAAAATTATGTTTAAAAAAATATCTCAAATTTTTTTAGTACTAATATACCTATATTAAATTAATTATACAATTTTGTTTAAGATAAAAAAGTTCTAAAAAAATAATACTAATATACCTCTATTAAATTAATTATACACTTATGTTTGAGAATAAAATTTAATTAAATTATTATTAGTGTCATTGGTATTAAAAGTGATATTTAATGAGCTAATTTTTTTCTCAATAAATCATAATTTTGTTTAAGAAAAAGAGTCTTTGACTTTGATTTTTATTTTATTTTTTTACTTTATCTATCGGTGACTTCACTTTTGAATTTACTTTCTTTTTTAATCTCTTTGCGACTTCTGATCTACTAATTTCACTCCTTGCATCTCCTTGTTTTCTTTTATTTTTATTGTTTTCGAGTTATTTTCTTAAAGGTTTTGACAAATTTTATTTTTTAATCTCATATTGTCCGTATATAACAATACTTTTATTCTCATTTATGGTTTGTATGCTTTTATTTATATTTGTATGGTGTTGATTTTATTCTATTAATAAATATGCAAATTTGCAATAGGATTAACAATGCCTTTCTTTTGTTTGGTTTTGTTTAGGACTAGGGTTTAGGGTTCTAGCTAAGAAGAACAATATTTTTTTTTAATTAATGGTTAATCTCAAAATAAACTTTGCATGTTTATAAAAATGTTGAAACTTGACAAAGAAGAAGAGACATGAGACTTCAAAAATACTATTTGTCTACGATCGAGTTTACTTTCTTAACAACTAAAATAAAGTTTTATTGTTTTAACTCGTTCTTTTTATATACTTATTTTCAATAATGTTTTATATATTATAATTTTTTATTTTATGTAAAAATATATAGATATGTCAATTACAAATTTTGAATCAAACTATTAAAAAATCTAAGAATAGAAAAGTTAAGGTTTTAATGACATCACAAAAAGAAGTTATAAATAAATTTATAAAAATATATAAGAAAAAATGAATTAAAAAATACAAGTAACTCTTTAAATGGACAAGATAATAATACTTTAGATATTGGTGAAACTAACAATAAAGAAAAATAAGTAGTTAATGACGAGAATAAGTATGATTCTCAAAGTCAGACTATTAAAAATATATCAAAATATCAAAAAAATTCGATAGTATATGTTAACGTATTCCACATTTTGGTAATTATAGAATTATTATGCAGATATCGCATAAGATTACATTTATAAATTATTTCTTAAAATGAATGAAGAATTTATTAGAAGAGCAGAATCTTAAAGGTGAAAATAAAGTATCACGAATTGAGTGAATGATGAAAACGAAAAAAAGGATATGCCATTGAAAATTACATGATGGAAAGTAAAACTTTCAAAACCCGAGACTTTGTGGATAATTTTCAACCCACCTACGTACGTAGTTATTAGTTACACACAAAGGAATAAAGATTGTTTTGACGTCTTCAAATATTACATCCATATTCAATCTTCTTAATGCTTTTCTATGCGTGCAAACAACATCTACACCCAAAACATAATTAATGGGATTCCCATAATCATACCAGAATTCATGTTTCTGTCTAAAACCTTTAGTACAAATATAACATTCCAACCAATTAATGTTTATTTTTTCAAAGTAAGAATATTGTTTTTCAAATTTTATAATCAATGATAAAAAAGACATTAGGGGAGTATTGACTTTTAAAATAAGTATATTGAACTGAATTTAAATTATTCACAGCTTAGCACATGACTTTTAGATACCCGTGTTTTCTAAATGTCAAACATTTTGTATGACTAAACTATTTCTTATTATTTTCTTTTCATTCCATACATTAACCTAATTAACACAATATTAAAAAATAAATTTTAAGTTTATTTCATCTTTATAAAATTAATTTGTAAGGTGAAATTGTGTTTACACTATAGTTTGGTTTTATCTCTAATCGATGTGAGATTTTTAACATCCCTTTCATGTAAGACATATTAAACATTAATGTGTAGTTTGATAGCAGTCCGAGAACATATGACACAATAGACTCAACAAACAAGTAATTTTGTTAGGATGAGTTCTAACTCACGACTTTGATACCATTCTTATACTGTTAAAAAATGAATTTTAAGTCTAATTTAATTTCATAAAATTAGTTTGTAAGATATAATTTGCACCCATTTATATATTATGAATCTATCTTATCTCTATATTATAAGAGATCTCTAACAAATAATTTCATAAGAAACAAATAAAGATTAATATATATATATTGTTGGTAATGCTAACTAAACAAACTAATTGGTATAATTTGATGTGGTATATTTGTCCTATTTATAGTATGTGTATATATAATTTTGGATTGCATGTTTGATATGATAGTTTGTTCATTTTCTTTTAAATTTTCTTTTTGGCTCAACATGATTGAGTTGGTGGTCCCACAATTTATGATGCGCAAGTTGTCTGGCTCATAAACCAAGGACGGTTTGCATCTCATTCAATACAATATATGTAGCCATTATGCAATAAATTAAATTAAATTTTGTAGGGAACCCATTATTTACCACTCCTATAAAACCAATTTGCTAAAACAATAATTAAGAATGAACTTTATGCAAATGTGACTTGCAGATACAATAGTTCCTCCAAATGCAATGTCTATGTGAAAGTCATAATCATTTTCAAGCTTTGTCCAATTAAACTAATAATATGTGTTCTGGTACGTATAATAGAGTAGTATTGTTTAGGAATCGAGCTAAATGATAATTAAATATATTTTTCTTATCAATTTTTGTAGATATCTTTTAAAGATAAAATTTTGAGTTTTAAAGTGAAATAATATCAATTGTGATTGTCACGACTTTAATAATATTGTTTCAATGCATAAATCGAAATACCTATTTCAAAATTTGTTTATCCATGTACTAAAACTATTTATATGTATATTTTTTGTTGAAATAATTTACTTTAGTTTTGATTAACATTTTAGCAATTTATAATTAATATACACTTAGCTATTTACTAATTCAATGTCATAAGTTTATTGGTGTGTGTAAGTTGTATAATTAATCACACTTGTACACGAGGTAAACGCTAGGAAACATTACATTTGTATACGCAAAAACAAGCTTAGCAGACCTAACACTCAAATTCCAACCATGAAATTTAACAAACAATGAACTTAAGTTGTCTATGTAGTGTGTATGGATAATGTTTTGCTTCAAAATATGAGGCAACCACTGTTTTCTTAAACTGATTGGTCAAACAAGGTTACGTGCTACACAAATGACACAAATATTTATTTTAAGTCTTCAAATAAGGGATAAGAATTCATGAGATGTTAGTTTTTTCATTAATTAAAAGCAAGCATGTTAGTTAACCATGAGTCATGACACTATCCAAGATTGCATATTAAAATATTTTTGAAAAATAGATCATCATTTATATTATTATTTAATTGGAAGAGACTTAAAGTTGATAAAGAAAATGTTTTCTTGAGAATTCCGTATTCAATTTTTTGTATTTCATTCCAATAAATGATAATATTATCAAGCGAAATTAATTAGCATTTAGTTTAGAGAGGAATAGGATATCCGTGAAAAGAACCCATGAGAAATATTACATATAATCGAATGAAATAATTATTTGAAATTGATTATGTAAGAAATAGTGTATTTACTAGTTGTAAAGTTATTGCAATATGGGAACATATTAGAAAATTGTAAGAAAACAAATTTCTTCGTATTATGTTGTAAGAAAATCCGATGTATTATTTTTAAGTTCATTCTCAGAATCAATCAATCAATTCAACTTTATTAGACAATTAATTAATTAATTAATTAACATAATAAAAAGGTTGAAAGTTTTTTCAAGTTTTTTTCCCCATAAAGATTGAAAATAACAATAAACATACTATTTCAAAATAGAAAACTAAAATTGCACTCATTCTGGGACTATAGTGAATGCTATAATCTATAGACAACTGCTATCAATACCCTTATGGCACTAGTTATGAGTTTAATTGATTTTTATGAGGGCGAGGAGAAATGTACTCCCTATGCTCAAATAAAGAGAAAAAAAATGATATTTATAGTAAATGATAACTAGTTCAACCTATTTAATATCTCGTTTAAAATTAAATATCATTTATCATAAATATTATCAAAGATAATTCAAAAGAAACTTCTCAAAATGGGTAACCGGACTCGGTTCAGTTTGACCCACAATGGGTTGATCATTTAATGAGTCAATTCAACCGGCTTACTTATTAACGAGTCAAAAAAAATTTGAATCTGGTCCGGTCCACCACGGGTTGGTGGGTTAAACGGGTTGACTCACAAGTTCACTTAATTACAAAAAATACCATTTTTTTATTTTTTTTCGGTCAAAACTAAATTATAATTCTAATTAAAATCTAAATAAACTTCAATACAATCCAAATACAAATCAAAATCACAAAAATACAAGTTATCTATGTGTTGACTAAAAAAACAATTTAACATGACCCAACTGTAAAGTCCAACTTAACAAAAAAATACTTGTGTGATCCTTTATTTGCGGGTTGATGAGTCGGGTCAAACATCAACCCGTATTGAAATTTGTAAACAATTCTCAACCCAACCTGGACCGAACCTGTGGTGGGCTGAGTTGACTCGCGTGTTCCAACCCATTTTGACAGTTCTAAGAAACATATCATTTATTTATTGTATGAAACATTTTTTTTTGAAAGAATCTAATTACCATTCTTAATCACTACTAATTAATTAGTTTTATTTTATATTTGAATCTAGAGCTAATATCCCCATAATTTTTAATCCTTTCTCAAGTAATTGACAATAAAAAATATTTTAATTCCTTAAAGGCTTTTGTTAAAATAAAAAAAACCAATATTAGAGATTGTAGAATACAAAGTAAGTGAAACAAAGTGTTTTTGAAGTTATGAGTGCCATGGAGACTAGAAAAAATAAAAGTGGTTCTCCTTATCCAAATGGCTCAATAATAGAGAAGATGATGGAGGACTATTCAATTATTGTTACGCATGCTACTACATATTAAGAACAATACCTTACAAAATTATTGTTCTTCATTCCTCACTCTCTTTGTAAAATATGAGAGACATGCAGGCAAATTTGACTTCAATTCAGAACAACGTGCTTTTGGTTTCTTCCAAGTTAATCTATCACCAAACAGTTGCAAATTATTTGAGTTTTAAGACCATGAATGGATAAGTTTATTCGATAATAATTTTTTTTCTTCTTTTGAGTTGAAATGTCTTCCATGTAAATTCCCCAAGACACCAAACACTACGTGGTTAAAAAAATTAAAAAACATTTGTTTAATGTAGTAGTTCAACCTTGCATGTTGATCTCCTCACACCACCCCAGGCAAAAGACATGACTGTTTGCTATAAAAACTTAAAATATCAAAATGTTTTAACACAAATATTTGACCTATTTATTGGACGAGAAAATCCAAATATATTTGATCTTATCTTTATCTTTACTGTTAGTTACACACTAATATTTTTTATCTAATATAAGAAAATAATTACTCTTCACTAATTAAAAAAAAACATATCTTTGAAATATAGAAAGAGCATTTACTGACTTATTGAACTAAGCAAGATTTCTCGAATTCTAAAAATTAATATTTTGAAGAAAATTATAAAGGAATTTTTTTAATTAGTTATTATAAAAAATAAAACACCATTTTCTAATGTAATTTTTATAAAACATACCAGGAAGCATGAATTTTTCAAACTATTTTTTACCAAAATTCAATGGACTCATATTATATATCTATATAATAATACTACTAATAATCAAAATATTTCTTAATAAATTTTATTTTTTATAAATCATGTTAAAATTCTTAACTATGTTAATTTTTTAAATTATTTTGATTAAAATATTTATAAGCAATTATATTAACAAATAAAAGAAATATTATTATACAACTTAAAACAATTAATTTTTGTACTCAAAATTCACGTGACCCAAACCGAAGTTAGAATAGGTTGACGGCCCATAAAAGATATGGGCAAGATGTTTTCGTATGAGGCCGAATTCTGGGCTAATAAATAAGTAGACTACTAATAACACATGCAAAAGTTATCCATTTTCACTTTCACTTAAATTTTCTGTTTGAATTTAACTTTTATATATAATTTTTTTTATTAAATAGAAATTATGTGCTAAAAATTATTAAAAAAATAAAAAAATAAATTTATATATATCATATTTATTTTTTAATAACAGTGTTCAATTTGTTACCTACTTCTTATTGAATACATGTGCACGAGTAACTAATTTTGAGAAGATTTGGCAAAATCACTTTTGTATAAATTTATTTAAATATAAATTACTGTATTTGTGTATATATATATATATATATATATATATATATATATATATATATATATATATATATAAAATTTTACTGTTTATCTCAATATTTTCTATTATGGATGGGTTGAGATTATATATGAATTTTCATGACTAAATAATGATTTAATTTTTGAAAATGCAGGATGATTTTTAGTTGATTTTGGAAGAGAATAGATTTAAAAATAAATTTTAAAAACTGTAGAGTCAAGGGTGACCTAGGATGTCATTGTCACTTTCTGAAATTTAAACTTCTTTTAAAATTTATAATATAAAATTACTTTGTAGAAAGAAAACATAAGACAGTCTGTGTTGGTCTCCCTTGAACACAAATCCTGTCTTTGTCCTATTTGGAAGTGCAAAACTTTAATTAATGTGGTCCATTGATCACACTCAATTAGATCACATCATTTTCTCATTTTCAAGGTAACTTGTTTTTAGCATTTTTCTTTTTCTCATTCCTTTACCTCACATGTTCAACCGAATCTTTTTTCAATTTTTTGGTCCATGTTATCTCATTTGTAACTCCTCTATTTCATATTCATATTATTCAAAGGAGTGTACATTGTATATTATTCTTCAGTGCTTCATTTGAGATTTGTCCTAGTTTTGTGTTTGATTATATTATCCGTTGGAATTCAAGTATAAATATAAATTTTAGTATAAATATAAGTTTTACTTTTGATAGAAATAATAAAATTGAGTAATACATATATTATAAAATACACATAAATATATTGTTTCAAAATTTTAAATTAAAAATGTTAATATTTTATATTGGTTAAATTCAAATTTCATGGATATAATATGTTTCGGATGAATTCTAGAGACTCATTTGATTAAAGCACCAATTACTAAAGAAAGGAAATACTGATTCAAAAAGAAAGAAGAAAGTAGTTGAAAACCTAAATGTGAAGAGTAATAGAGAATAGATGGAAGTGGATAATAGGTATAAGCCTCCTACAAATTCTTATGATTTGAATTTTTTCTAATAACCTAAGAGTGCAAAAGGTTAAACAAATAAGTAATGAGAGAAAAAAATAGAAGAGTAAATATAACATCCTTTTTAAGGAAACCATGAAATGGTACATCAATCATCTAGCTTATATAAGATCAATGAAAAGGACACTGAATGACCAATTTGATGTAGGAATAACTTGAGGAGGACTTTGTACCAAGACCTCGTAAAAAAAATGAAAAAAAAAAAAAACTTACCATATATACATACCAAGAAGCAAAATAAAGAAGAACATGTCCAATCCAATATGATTGTTTCAACCTTCAGTCAATACTATGTTCCAAAAATAAGAAAAGGTTGACATGCCTATGAAGAAATGAAACATGAAGAAGCATAGCTAACATGAAAATGTAAAAGACATTATTAATGGATTCCCAGTTAACGAATAAGGAGATGATGGGAATTCTTCCCAATTATCATAATTAATAACTTTTTAAATGTGTAATTTGAATGAATATGATAATTAGAAAACAATTTATTTTTTCTTTATTTATTGATGTGTCATTTATTACCTAAGAATATTAGAGAAATATTTGCTAGATAAGTATTAAGTCAGAAATGATTGTTTGTTTATCAGTTTAGGATCATTTTGTTTTATAGTTCATTGTATTTAACTGATTTGACATTTATGTAAATTATTAAAACATGAGTTGGATGAAACTCTTATGACTACTAAAAAACAATTCTTATCTCATTTAATCTTTACCAATGGACAATTAATACTATATAACATAAATACAAATACACTGTGGACTAATTTGACTGATGCTTCTTAGTGTCACGATAAAGTAATAAGAAAAACAGAGAGATGAAACCTGCCAATAACACAATATCCAAAACTGTTATTGAATCCCTAAGAAATAGAAGTTACATACACAGATGTTTGCATGAGAGGTAAACCGTGACACAACATGTTTTGTTTTATAAGCACAATTAATAATGCTATCTGACATCAACCATAGAAAGAACAAATTATTTAAAGTTTTACTCTTTGAGAAGCTGTTTAGAATTTACCTAAATTCAAGAAACAACAACTTGTATCTGCGCTTACAAAAACTGTTTTATACATTTACTGCATCACTGTTTTCCTTTTCTTTTTCAGAATGTCTTGTTTCCGACATCCTGCTACAAGATTTTGTTATATATTAATAATTTTCTAGTATTTTAGATTGGTTATACAGAGATAAAGTAATAAGGTATGTTTTGTTTGTTACTTAGAGATATAAAAACAAACATTATTTATTATAGGGTTAGTTTTGAGGTGGAACATGATGTTGGAGTCGATGATGAGACACAAAACAAAAAATGTATAGCATTTCTCTGTACGAATGAGATGCAAATGCAAACGTTAAATGCATGTGAAGAGATTTTGCCTGTATTCTCACCGATTTTCTTGAAACACGTTATTTTTAGCAGCATCGCCTAATGAACAAGCATGCGCGTGCAGAGGACCAACAACAATTGACCAATTGAGTTCAACTGTTCCAGACTTATGTCGAGATTCAATTTCACGGGACACTTTAAAAGTTTATGCCAAAACTATGTAAATTCATTTACAAATATTTAACAGCTTCAATACATAGTTAACCACTGTTTAACAAACTAGTATAAAATATATAAACAAGGGTGATTTGATTAATCATTTTATAGAAACATAAAACAAAATGCGTAGTAGTTATCTTATCTGTGGATATGATGATAAAATATGAGATAATTGCCAAAGTTATCTCTTTGCACAATATTACACAAAAGGTAGAATATTATAACCTAAAATAATATATAATCACTAGCAATGATATCTCTGGTAAACCTAAGTACTTTCTTATACACATCAATACAATAACAACAAAAGGTGAAACAAAAATAACGTTCAACCAATTAATATATAATCTAAATATATATTATATTTATATGGATGAGTAAAAAGTGGTAGTTCCAGACGTATTAAGATTATTAATTTGTGACATAGTACTAAAATTATTCTTTAACCATTTTCGGTATGCAGTAGTTTTCGATAAAACTTGATAAAAAGTCTCATTGTAAAAGAGTTCTTTTAGGTGATATTTATGTTTTCACAGAAAAAGTTTGAAGGACACATAAATATCTGGTAGCAATCAATAGAACCTCCAGCTAGTAAGATAAAGGATCCTTGTGTTTGGTTCAAACTTCAAAACCTCTCTCACTAAATTCACTGTAATCTGGTATAAGGCTTATTTGAGGTTTAAGTTTCAAGAATTGAATCTCTTACTACACATCTTTCTAATCTAAACTAGTACGTAGCATTTACTCATGTTCATTCATAAAACTATTTTACTGTTTGCTGATAAGCATTCAATATTCTCACCAAATTCTGTGGGTTGTTTCTTGAAACAGTGGATTAGAAAATCTTTTGAGATTATCACAGTCTTCCAAAATAATCTTGAAAGCATTAATGAACATTGAACAATGTTTTTTGACTGTGAAGTATTACATCATCATCATGGTCTAAGTGGTGGATTAATTTATTAAAAGAAAGGTGATTAAGAGAGTGAGTGAGGTCATTGAATTTTTAACAGAATGAGTAGGTGAAAACTAAATCAGGGTTGACCTAGCATGGCGTTAAAATTTCATGATGACTTCACGAGCTTTGGAATCAGGCAGCAAAAGGTGATCAGTTAGAGCACTGAGTTTGGGAATTAAAATACCCCACACTGTTTCAGACACTACTCCAAATCCAAAATTGCTCAGTGTCTCAGTACTACACCCACGGTAAACATTTACTGGTCCCCAACACAGCCCTTCATTTTTATTTTTTTTATGCAGAAACCACACATTATTAACATTCACTCTTTTCAATTTACTGTGTTTTGCATTCAAATATATACACAATAACTGTTGTAAAACAATATGAGATAAAACATGTTACAACATCAGACATTTTTTTCCTTAAAATTTTTGAGGTTTTTTTCAGGTTGTTGGTGATGTATTTTTGATTAGGTGTGAGAAAGATGGTGAAGTGTGAAGAGGGGTGAGAGAGCATTTAATGAGAACCCCATCTGAGATTGACCTTACACTGCAACGCAGGGCTCAATTATGAGACTGCAACGTAGAGTTATTACATAAGACGTGAGAATTAGGGCTTTGAGCTTTGCTTTATGTGAATTTGGAAATAGCAGGCAAAGGGACAAAAGCAACATTCAGTAAAGTAGGACTGGTGGGGAAGATCCCTTTGTAGCTAAGTTCATAGGGTTTTGTTTATGTTCTTTCTCTGTCAATCAGAATGGTAGGAACCAAAAACCCAACAATTTATGCATTTTTCTGTGATCCTGCAATCTGCTATGTATATATCTGTGTGTGCCAACCCTCTTCATCTGCAATCTGCTTCCTAATATCTATTATTCAACATTATTCAACATCGAATCCTCACCCTGCATGGCCCCATTCAAATTCAAACCCCTCCTACAGTTAATGTCTGTGCATGCATATGCTTCTCTCCCTCTACTTTTCATTTTCAATAATTCTCATTTTACTTTCAAACTTACATGTTTTTCATTCATATATGCAAATTGAAAAATATATATATATCTACACATCTTATTTTATTTAATAATGAAATAATGTACCTTTTAACACACCATATCAGATATTTCTACTTTTAGTCCTTTTTATAAACATATTTTATTAGTGCTTTCTTATAAAGAAAGATGAGAATATGTGGTAATATATATAAATTATGCAAAACTTTGCATATATCATGAGAATGATTTACGTTATTGGTTGGGTTTTTCAGAAAACATATTGAAAATTTAATTGGAAACAACTTAATTTTTAAAATTAGAAAAAAATTAAGAATAACACAACTCTAAGTTCCTCTACCTTGCAAGCTACATGTGAGTATATTCTCATTTATAGATGTATGATGTAAATTAACTGTGCTTCTCTAAAAATGCAACATGTGAGTAGATTCTCTTGTTCATGGGACAGAAGGACCTAGAATTTGTTTCTTCAAATAAAATAAAATAAAGTAGAGTCCAAAAATAATATCGAAAACAGAAACTAAAAAAAAGTTCAAATGGGTGAAAACAAAACCTGTGATTTCCCAGCTGGGTAAAAAAATCAGAATGGTAGAGGATCCCATAAAAGTAATTGTTTATTGGATTGATACACACAGGTTTGACGAATAAGGAATGGTTAAAAACTTGCAGAGAGTAAATTCAATGGTCAAAAGTCAGAACTTAAATCATTAATATATCTCAACAGCTAGCTAACAGTTTTTTCAGTAGACATGATTATGAAATTAACTCATCTAGATTCTCACCTTGTGTATATATAGACCTGTCAAAAACTCGTTAATAAGAAAGTTAACACAACAGTGTGAATAATATAGTTTCAAACTTCAAACACCATGATTGAATTTTTTTCTTATAACATCTCAGCATCACTATAGTATTTAGTATACTTTTAACATCTTAATTCTTCATATTCAATTCTTTTAGCATCTTACAGAACTGTTGTATTATGCAGATTGTGGATTGGGTTTGGGAAGAAGATGCTAACTGTTTATATCAGTAGAAAAAGTCAGATATATATTAAACCACAACAAGTTAATTAATCAGCATGCAAATTAGTAATATGTTAATCAATTGACATTAAACTATTCATTTCTGAGCAAGTTTTGAGCACATTATATGTATTTAACAACAGAACAAAGTGATTAATGTTCATGATTGTGTAATCCAGTGTACTGAATAACCCTTAAGGAAGAAAGATACAATGGAGGTAGAAATGCAAGCAAAGAAGTGATATGTACGAAGAGCTAAAGAAACAAAAGCATTCACGGTTTAAAATGAAACCAAAATATTTTGCAGTTTGGTAGGAAGAGAATGTCAGCAGAACCTGACATCATAATTTAAGAGGGCAGAGTGTCCATATCCAAGCAGGAATAGTGGGTTCATTTTTTGAATCCCAAGAAAACAAACTCTCATTATCCTTCCTGTCTCACCCTAGCTAGAAAGGGACACATCAACCCTAATTTTACGTGCAGGTAATCATCATTTATATTCACCACCGCTTCGGTGTTTGATGTCTTTTTTTGCATTTTTCTTTTCTCACTCTTAAATTTATTTCATTTATTAATTATGGACTGTGCTGATGGGGCTGAGTTTTTTCGTTATATATAGCTCCCCTTACTCTCATATCTCATGCCACTGTTCAAAGCTGAGCTGAAATCACAAGAAACACTCTTTCGGCTCAACTTCAACCACCTTTGTCTAGGTTTTCAACATGTCCTGTGTAATGCAGGACAAGCTCTTGCACGACAAGCTCTTGAAGCTCCTTGTCATGATTCCTCCGAATGAAGGTGGTCAAAATACTCCTACTACCATGATGTGGTAGATGTTAAGGCGGTATCTCTCCTGAGCTTATTCTTCTTACGTTTTTCATTTCGTTTCTCTATCTTTATGAATAATGTCCAAGTTTTCTTGACCTTGCAAGTCCAAAAACTGATAATTTAGGTCGAGATTACTTGTAGTTTATTCATAAAACTATTAGTTTTAGTAGATTAGGTACAAAATGGTAGGATGTAGAAATTTGACGCTATCCCTCCTTGAGCTTGTTAGTTTACCATTTATCTTTTGTCCATGTGTATTTTGCTTTGTGCAATAAATGTATTCTTCCTTTCCTAATCAGTGGAGATAATGAATGGTTCATGGCATCATATATTTGTCTCTTTTGAGTTGAAGAATTGATTTCTAACCTTCGTCTTGGAACTTACAGAACTGCTATTCATTCTTGTTAATACATATCACGAATGGATATTACGAAGACAAGAGAAAAAAGAAAAAAAAATACAAAGCAAAAATAAAAAAGCATCAGGAATATGGAAAGAGATAAAATACAGTAACAATTTTTTCTTTAGCGTTAAGTGATTTTCTTCTTCTTCTTATTCTCTTCGTTAACTTGTTTTCCTCTCGTTAACTTGTTCCTCATTATCAAAGTAAATATAAGGAATATAAGGCTTAAAACATAAAAGAGTTTATGCGTTAACTTGTTTTCCTTATGAATGAAGTAAATACAAGGCTTAAAAAAAAAGTCAAATAGGTAATATTTTTTTCCGCGTTAACTTGTTCTCTTCCTGGTGAGAAATTAATAGTCAGTAAACTCACTATCCAATTTTAAGATTTTTGCTGAAGACATTAAAAAAAAGTAGTTTAAAAAAAGTACTTTTCCAATATCTCCATCATTCCATATTGATTGAAAAAAAATTATATGAAACATTATAATGAGGTAGTAAAGTATCTTCTTTAGTTGATTTTGAGTTGGAAAAAGTTTCTTTTTCATTAATAAGAGAGTAATATAAGAATATAAGAAAAGAAGTTCTTATAGTGCGTATATTTTCTCATTTTAAAAACAAATTCATTATATAAGAATTGATTGAGAATAATTAGTAGTTATAAATGTAGTGAATCAGCACTTCATTGCATCATCAGATGTGAAAAAGGTTGGTCCAAATAATTTATATTAACTTATTTATACAAGTTGCAATCAAATATCGAACCTAAACATAGTTTAAATAAAATGTTAGTCCCAGAGAATATGATGTCTAGCAATTAGTTGAATAATATTTCTTTTAAGAAGAAAATAAAGTTAATGAATTTATTTTATAATCGTAATTGATTTTTATAGTTTTCTTTATGCTTTTAATATGCTTATATATATATATATATATATATATATATATATATATATATATATATATATATATATATATATATATATATATATATATATATATATATATACACTAAAACTTTTTAAAATTCTACCAATCTTAGTCTTACACATTTTGTGATTTTGTCATTAATTAAGGTCAACTGAAAACCTCTGAAGCAATAAACCAGAATATTCACTGATTATTTTCTTTTCTTTTGAGTCCAAATTGTTTGAAAAGTGAATCTAGTTTGTTGTTCAGTAAAAACTATTGTAGAATAAAAATTAAACCAAAAGTAAAGGAAAAATATGTGTAATACTACCAAATGCAGCATTCAGAATTTTAGCTAACGACCTCTGGAATGAGGTGGAAAAATTATGAAGGGACTGATTGGGAAATTTTAGAAGTCACATTTAAAAAGGGAAAACAAGTTACGGGTGTTCTATGCGTCACCCTTGCTTGAGTCATCACATATACATGGTCTCTCACCTACTGATTTAGGAAGATATGATAATAAGTAATGCAGTGATAAATGCATGTTCATACTTGGCCTCTACACAGTTATATATTCCAAAAGATACCTTTTGCATTCTGAGAGTATATGACAATCATTAACTGTCAAAATTGGATGAGACTATTAACTATCAAAATTGGATGAGACTATAATCAGATGATGAAAGCTTTGAAATGTGAAGTGTGCATCATTGTATGAATGACCAACTGGTCCTTATTTCCTCTCAAGTTAGCAATAATTTAGTGACAACCTAGTAGCAATGCAGTAACAACCAATGATCAAAATTTTATTAAAAGAAAAAAAACTCTTTCCTATCTTATTTTGATATAAAATCCGATCATATATCTATTCCCCACAGAAACAAAAAGGATGGAAGTGAGAAGCAAAGGTTGAAAAAATAAAATCAGACACTTAACACATCATGTGCTTACCAAGAAATGACAACATAAAAAATAATCTCAATAAATGTTCTCCAAGGACAACTTTAAAGTTAAATTAAGTTACTTTAGTAATCAATTGAGAACTTCAACTTTAACACAATAGTAATAATAATTATAATGAATCTAAATATTTAAATCATGTGTACCATGCGCTTTGTTAATATTATTACTATCACATGCTAAAATTGATAATTTGTGCTAATATTATTAATCACATGCCAAATTTGATATCTTTTCATATCCCGGAAATTTGTTAATACAAAATTTGAATACATTTGAGGTCCTCAATTTGTAAAATTTAAAGATCGGTCCCTCAACTGGTTTATACAAAATTTTAATACATTTGAAGTCCTCAATTGGTAAAAAATTTAAAGATCAGTCCCTCAATTGATTTATCAATACAGGTTCAGATATTTCATTAAAATCCTAAAGCCTGCCATATACATTTGAATATTATGTACAATTAACAAATGATACAATCATAGCATGGGAAAAGATAATACCAATTCCACATTCTATTCATTTTGTTCATGATCAGGCTGCAAGCACCAACACTTTAATGGTGCCTTGACTGTTGGCAGTTAAAATAGTTGGGCGATCACTCTTCCAACACACAGCACTAATGAAGTATGATCCTGCCTCATCTTCCGCATCATCCATATCAGGGGACCCAAATCTATGCCAAGTCAAAGGTTTTGAGATTTCCTGCAAAGCCCCAATTGAATCCTCAGTTATGTAAAAGGTAAATCCACAAGAAAAAGACAATTTAACACCACAAACCTTGTGGTAGACAAAGACTTCATTTGTTTCACTCCCGCATGCAATATATTCACTGCTAACAGTAAGACCGACAAAGTTTTTCTCATTTGCATGGCCTTTGAAAGTACGAACCTGCACAGATTTGAGTGAAAATGAAAAAATATACATCTATATTACACAATAGGTATCATATTGGTTCGAAGATATTGAGATACATTTATAGTAGACAATAGTTATGATATTGGTATACATGTCTATTACACAATAGGTATGAAATTGGTCCAGTGATGTTGGTATACAAGTGTTGGTAAATAAATATAATATTGGTGCAATAAAAAACTATTAGATTTTCAGATAAAATTTTCAGTATGACATGTAACATCTTGAGGCAGAGTGATGACTAACAAAAATTAATATTATCCACAAATTAAATATAAAATGTAGGATAAATTAAAAAAAAAAAATCTATCAAATCATTTTGTTCATGTTACTCACTGGTAAATTTTCCTTCACATCCCATAATCGCAGTGTACTATCTGTTGATGCAGAAGCAAGTTCATAATTAGACAAAAATTTCACATATGAAACGGCCTTCCTATGCCCACTGAAAACATGGACTGGCCGACTAATATTTCTCAAATCATAATAATGGATGTGGTGGTCTGCTGATCCAACCTGCAGAAATATACAAAGAATGTTCGTATTAGATAAATCAAAATTGAAGATAATCAGTCATTAACTAATACATAGAATGCTCTTATTAGATATATCAAAATTGAAGATAATCAGTCATTAACTAATTGAAGATGCAATCAAATTCAAATGAATCATTGCAATTTTATAACAGCAGGCAATTATACTACATATTTATTACTAATTATTAGAATGATATTTATAACACTTATCGACAATATTTATATGCTCCCATGTACTGATACTAAAATCAATGCGCATACAAGCAGCCCTTAGTCTAATGTTTTCTATAAGAAAAATTCTATATGCAGAATACATATATGGACACACAAGAAACACAATTATGTCTATATCTTATATAAAGTACAATTAGCACAACCTACTACAAAAAGAATTGTGAGAATTATGAAAAAAGAAAATGCTAAAGAGAGATCAAAGATATATAGAAAAATAATGATCAACCTTTAAGGAACCATTACATCAGAGATATTTAGAAAGTAATGATCAATCTACACAAAAATTAGAGGTTCTCCCATGAACTTAGTCAAAATATCCATAAGCTGATCATTGGAGCACAAATTTTATTGGACAACTTTTCTCAAATAAAATGATTATTAGTTCTCCCATGAAATACAGTACTAGATGCAATGTTAATAGTTGTTTGCTTATAATAGTACATGCTAATTTGTCAAATTTCACAAGATTACAGCTCCTTAAAGAATTGTTTTATCCACACAAGTTCAGGAGGGACTGATGTCATCCTCCTACACTCAACTGTAGCACTAGAACAAGCAATCACATTTTGTTTCTTGCTTTCCAAAGAACAATATTGCCTTTGATGAAAACACAACATCCAGTAGTGGATTCATAGGTCCACAATCAATCATACAAATTCTTTTAGGACATTGAAGATGTACTTGCTTTGAGAAATTACACTATCTTCCTTTGCTTGAGCTGTTTCAATGGCCATAAAGTATTAAAGATATCCAAAATCTTTGATCTAAAAGTGATTGCATAAATGCTTCTTTAGCTGAGAAATTTTTGTAGCATCATTCTTTGTAATGACTATACCATCAACAACATCTATAATTAAGTTCACCAATTTCTCATAAGTGATGTGAAGTTCAGGAAGATCTGTTACAAGAAGATGAATTTACTACAAGAGCTCAAGAAAGGAGAAATGAAGAAGTGGAACTTCAAAGTCAATATTAAGACTATGAAGACAGATTCACAAAAGGAACGCAAAAGAGATTAGAAAAATATAAGAATATTTCCTTTAATTTTCTTGTAAATAAAAAAGTAGAAAATTTGTTATTTTAGAATTTTGAGACATAGTTTGGACATATTCTTATCCTTCTCCCAAAAGAAGTTACAAGTTTTGAATGCTCAAAGAGTTCCCAATATATTGGATTCTACATATTGCCACAAGGTACAAAACTGAAAATCAGTTTTCTTCCACTACTTAACTTTGTCTAATGGTATTTTACTATCATCTTCCAAATTATTATGGAAACCTCGGGCAAGAAACCAAAGTTCAACAAATGCAGACCAAGATAGGTCATTTTTGTCATTAAACTTCACTGAAGTAATGGTTGGTATCCCAAACTAGGAGTGGGCCATCCCAAAGGCAATTTCAGATCAGAAACAGGGAATTTAGGGGCAAAAAGGGAAACCCTCATGGTATCTAAGAGAGCCTGAACTCCAAAGGAAACAAAATAGTGTGGTAAAGGGAAATAAAGAGTTCAGTGTAGCAAAGTGGTGGTGCGACATCATTCCAGTAATGCAAGGCAACAAGTGGACAGCATGCCCATAGGTTAGCTACACAAGGAAGTTATGCATGAGCACAATCTGCCTCCTAGACTGCCTGGGTTCTCTTTTACTCAAAAAGAGGTGCTCTACATCTGGTGCTCGCCAGAGAAAACTGTGGTAGCTAGTGACAGAAGGCAGTGAACTACAAGCTAACCAGATGTTTGTAGTAGAGAAATGGTGACACTAGCTGGTGGCAGAAAATGATGGACTCACGTTACAATGATAGAAAACAGGGGATCAACCAGCTCTTATACCAAATTGAGAGAAAATTTTGGAAAATGCACAAGAGAGAGTGTTTCATCTCTTGGCAATTTTATTCATTTATAGGAACACTTACATTAAAGATATACAAAATAGTATTGATCAAACTACACAGGTCAAATAGGTAATGCATAAGTTAACCTATTTAACAAAGTTAAACAATTAAGACAGAAATATCATTACTTTTAACAAAGTAAATATAAAGTATATTTCTTTGAGATGCCAAACGTCACAAGTTCACAGCAGAATAATAGATAGAAGATAGTATGGAAATGATCAAATCTAAAATGAACTAAATCTAGATGCTTTTTTCTATATTTTAACTGAATGAAAGGTACATACTGCAATATAATTGCCAGATCCAGGATTGTACTTGACACAACATATGTTTGCTTTCATGTCTATATTTAGAACACTAGCTTCCTGATTTGTGCACCAAACTTTGACCTGCTTGAAGAAAAGACACATATTAAAACAGATACCATGGTATCTGATTTGTGTCTCTATTTCCTATTCAATCACTTTCAATCATACAACAGATACCATGCCAATACAAATTGAATTCGAGAAAGCAAAGTGCAAAAAAGTTGGTAAACTTTTTAAATTTGTAAAAGGTGAAGTTTAAATTAATGTCACAAACATAGTTTAAGTATTTTTCATTACAAAAAATGTCAGAAATTACAGAAGCAATCCAGGGAAATAGCCATCAAAACTACCAAATAAATGTTTCAGAGCACCTTGCAGTCATCACTACCGGATACAAGCATAGAGGGATCTGTTCTTGAAAAATCAACACTCCATGCTCGCTTTTCATGCTCTTCATATTCCATTAAACTCTGCAACAGGAAAGATAGTAGCAATGAGTAAATATTCTGTAGAACATTTCGACAAGCATATAAAAATCAAAACAATATTAATAATTAAGACAACAAAACAGCTGATACAAGAACAAACTGACCATGTGAGTTCAACAGTTACCTTCCGAGTGGTTACATCCCAAACAGTCACAATTCCTTCATAATCACTGCTAGCTATTTGGTTCTTAGCATATTTATTCCAACTCAAGCAACTAAGTTTTGAACGTGTAGACATCTCCACAACTGGACAATGAGCATCTGTGGGTTCATTCACAACCTGGAAAGCAATAACATAGGGAAAGGTCGTTTTGTATTCATAATCCATTACTATTTGTTTAAGAAATATTTAAAGGGAGAACCCTTACACTAGGTTTAAAAATCCTCCAGAAAGCATGTCTTATGCTTTGTTTAAATACACAACCCCTCAAGCATCATATTATACATAGTGCAGCAAATTTCTAACTGGTTGTATAGGTGCACTTAGTTATACTAGAACACAAATTCAACGAAAAAAAGACCATAAATCAAATAATTCCAAATTTCCAAGGAGATGCTTCTACTTTAAATGAAGTATGCGAAATTCTTTAATTCTTTCAGATTTTATGATATACTTCATATGTCCCATGAAGGGTTACTAATATGTTCTGTCAAATATCAAGAGGAAAGGTTTTCCTGAGAACAAGGTTTGTAGTTGAATTAAAGACAAATTGGTCAAATTTAAAGACATTATTTATTTAATAATATCAATGAAAATTTCATCGTCATAAGTCACAAGTGAAAAATGTTTTATTCCAAATAAACTATGAAGGGACCCCACTACCACCTAAGAATAGATGAAACATTAATTAACAGAATCTATAAAAACACATTAACAGAAGTGCTAAATTAACAATGAAAAGAGAATAAATAAAAATTATTATTAAATTTGAAGTAATAGGGAATCCATCTTACAGCAGAAAAGTCAAAAACTTTAATGCGCCGAGAAACTCCCGCAGTAGCAAACAAATCATCATCACGATCAAACTCTATGCTGCAACATACATGTTAAATCCACGCATTCAGAAAATATAGTATTTATAAGAAAATTTAAGTACTCAAATATATGAATAAATGTAATGACCACTTTATTCAATGATAAAGTTTATTCTGCCTAACTTCGTACATTTAAAGGCCTACTTGTCTGTCAGAGTGCCTAGTATTATTATCTCAACGTGAACTTCTCCAGCACAAGATGTGAACAAGTATGAATAGCAAGTTTAGTACCAGCATGACAACATTGTCATGACACAGTACTCAGCCAATCACGACCCAATATTTGATAATCAATATGATAACAAGGGCCTTATACACTAAACTTTACGTTAAAAAACTTGAACAAATGTCTATGATAACCACATCAGAGAATTCCAATCTAGGAACATAACATTAATGAGAATAAAAATTTATTATAAGTCATTGCTTTAACTGTTCCAATAACACCTTTAACTGTTCCAATAACACCCGTATCCAGACAGGCAGACACCACAGTTCATCAATGGAATAATTTCCAATAAATTCACAAGTAGTTGGAGGGATATTGGGGTACTCATTATCAAAGGATTTTCAGAGTCCAGATTTATGTATTGAGAAACTACTCAATGATTTACTATACATGCTAAGGAATTATTGGTATCAAAGGACATGATGACAAAAGTTCTTCCATGAGTAAAGATCAATACTGTTTAGACTTAGTTGACATTACAATAGTTTAAAGAATTCAAACAAAGGTAAAGATTTATAACATACGCCTTGAATTACTGTTTAGTCTTAGTTGGCATTACAATGCAAAGGTAAAGATGTATAACATATGCCTTGAATTACCATCACTATTTGTTGGAGATAATTCTTTGCATTTTTCTATTAGTTGTTAGAGATATTTCTCTTTGTATTTTTCTGTAAAGTGTATCTTTCAGTTTGTTGTTGTGTTTATTAAATGGATGGTGTAGGGTGCGTTTGTTTTCACGTTTCAGAACCCAAACACACTAGTCAGTTACAACTAACTCTTCCCAAAGGCTATTCTCTAGTCCTTATATACAGGCCTTCGCATCATTCTCTCGTCTATCATATTTCCTTCTACATTTCATCCACTAATGATTTTTCTTATTATAATTTCGTTTGTGGATGCTTACTGTAGATTTACTAGAATTTTTCCTTCAAAACACAGATCAGACTTTCATTTTCAACGGTTTCAATCATGGTTAAACTTCAGTTTAATACTAAAACTAAAGTCAGCAAATGGACAGGGATGGTGAATTTCATCCTTTTCAAGATTATCTTACTTCTATTAGCATTCATCCTTTACATACTGAGACCATGCTGTTCTTATACCAGTTTACATTACAGATCACTTGCCCTCTACTACTGTTAACTTTGTTGTACCATTCATTCTTCTTTTCAAGACAGCACCTGATTATGGATTTCTCAAGACTTCTGAATGCACTTGCTTGCCTTTTCTTAGACCATATAATGCAGACAAATTGGATTTTCAATCTCAAGAATGTCTCATCCCTGGATACCCAGCCTCTCACAAGGGTTACAAATTCTTATCTCCTTTTAACCAACTTTACTTTTCTGAACATGTTATTTTAAATGAAAACAGGTTTCCCTATTTTGAATTCTTTAAACCCGTTAAACCTGCTTCCACACCTTTTTCTCCTATTTAATCCAATATGTCAATAATCTCATTACAGAAACCATCTTCATCACCCGACCCACTGAACTTATTTCAAACCCTTCACCTATATATCCATCCGTACCCAATAAAATAATGCTTCTGATGAAACATGCAATCCTTACTAAAGCTTTATCTCCGACCAGATTTCTTTCTCTACCATCCAAACCCATTGCAGTTGATCTACTCTCTGTGTCTCACCCACCCTGAGCTGGGGGAATAAGGTTTCTCCTTCCACTCAATTCTTATCTATTTCTCTTCTTTTCTTTTATATTCCTCTACAACTATTTTTTTCCCCTCTATCAAACGGAGCATTCAAGTTAAATCAGTGAACGGGACAGTGATGATAAATAACGTTAACTATTGAAGATAATCACAGTCACGTTACAAATATAGGATAAATTCCTTTGCATCCAATATTAAGAAGAAAGAGAAATACAATTCCATCCCAACAAAATGCTCTCGTATATCTGATGACACACATTTTACAATATTACAACACCACATATTACTGATTAAATTAAAAATACAACTGTAGTTTACCCATAGCATGGTTTTTTGAGTTATGTCAACCACAATGCAATAACTGACAATAGGTTGGAACTGAACAAAAAGATTAATTAGGTTGCTTTTAAAGTAAAGGCAGCACAAATAAAAAACATCAAAACGCAAGTGATGAATACCAAGTGTTCTATAAACAATTTCAAAATTCACCTGGACACTATATTTGCTGAATGGAATATATCCCCATGTCTTAGTTCTGCAATGACTCTCAGTCGACTGTTTCAAATGAAGCAAATGGTTAGAGATAACTGTATATGGCTAACTAAATACAGTATTAATTGATATTAACACCAGCATCTTTGTTAAGAACCACATAGGAAAGGTAGAAATGAAAGAACAATTTATTTATTGACTGGAACTGAATAGAGCAAGGAGACCTTCCTTAGTTAATACAAAATACAATTTCCTACAAGACTGCTTTCTTCCTCACAAAGCAGTGCCCGGCTACAAAATCAAGGCCATCTAATTGAACCTACTCTAATAATCTAACAGCAGTCTTAACTGTTCCTAACCAATTTGACTCTCGTTCGCTCTCGATGCAAAATACCCTTTGACCCTCAAGTCATAAAAATTGGATATTTGAATAAACTGATAACTATACCTGTAGCGTGTGAAAGTTGTCAAGACTGACTGAAAATCTTCAAGACCAGCACTATAACCTTCTCGACTTATGAGACTCATGTCCCTTTCTTGTTGGCTATGGGGCTTATCAGCTGCATGTCGTCGCTTTTGTAGGTAACACTCTTGTAGATCATTAAACTAGACCACAGGAAGGGAATCAAAAAGGATTCAGAGAGGAAAAAGTAAACCAAGTTTATAGTTGCAAATTCAATGATAAATATCAAAAAAGGTATATGCTAAAATTCTTTACAAATTCATGACCAAAGTTACATGACAATAATAAAGAAACTACTTTTCTAAGCTAGCTAAGTTTTTAAAGGCATTTAGTTTCCATGACTGATAAGACATTCATTCTAATTGGGATTGATTATAAATTTGTATCTCGAGAAATTGTATCATGATATGATACATTGATATTTGTGCCTGTCTTAATTAGTTAATTCGCATTATAGTATCAAAAACTAAGCCTGCAAGGGTATTGAATTACAGATAATGGCTTAATGCATTGTAAATATAAAGTCTTTAGGTCAATGAGAATTTCATAACACATTTAGCTCTCAATGTGCTTAAGCACAAATCATCATACAGTTGAATCTTAAAGCATGATTCCTAGATCTATATCTCATTGTCATCAATTTTATTTTTCTGTAAAATGATAAGTATCCTTTAAATCTCCTCAATATATACTACTTACACCACTTAGATCATTTCTTATTTTTCTTTGCCTTTGTTGTCCAGAAACATAGTTCACAGGAGCTCCATATTAATATTTGCTAACCATCTATTTTGCATACAAGCCATCCCTAGTCAATATCTACCTAATATAAAGCTTTTAGAAATTAAAAAAACAAGATTTTCTACCTTTTCTCAAGTCCACTGACTCATTTTAGCCTTCACGCATCCTAAATTTGTAGCTGTCATTTTAAGTTCTGTAGAACCAAACAGCCTGGGAGCTAAGTCTAAGTCTCTCCTAATATGTGCTATAGCTACATTAATTCTGAAGCTAGTGGCAACATAAATGACCATAAATTAAATATAAAAAATGAAGAGTCTTAGCTCAACGTGTGTTGATCAAACAGTAAAATTCCAACATTATTGTTCGTACATTTGAATGGGATATGTTTATGAAAAAGTGCAGAACTACTTATGGAATAAATGACTCCCCAAAATTACAATTGCTTTTAATAAAAATTATAATTGCTTTTACCAGTCATGAAACTAAACTTATTCTGAGGCAAAAAGCTTTTAATAAAATATCTGAAACCAATTGACATAGAAATAAAAATAGAAGTGTAAAACCAAGAAAACCTGTGTATGGACCCTCTTTTTTCTAACTAGGGCAAGACCCGACTGATTTATATGTGGTGAATCTGATCCAGTGACAGCATCCCTTCTCTGAACTCCATGGCCGTGTGAGTTAATTTGGGACTTTCCATCATTTTTCTTAGTATGGCTGCCTGATGACAACCCTCCTCGAAGATTTAGCGGACTAGATATAAGGCCACTGCTGCTCTTGTCCAGTGATGAATGCCATGATTTTCTTCCACCCGAATCATCAAGCATTCGCAATTTTACAGAGTACCTATCCCGTGCTCGATACAAATCCATTCTATGTTTCTCTACAGAATTAATGTCCTCTTTTATAAATTGGAGATCAGTTTGAACCTAAAAGTGAAAAATTTAAACACCAATTGTAGCAATAAGCAGAGATAAATGTAACAGAAATCCATAGTACTATACAGACCAACTACTGCAAATAGAAGAATGAAAAATGGAAAATATTAGCAACTAAGCAATAATTTAGGTAGAGAGAGATTGTAGCCATCACACCTCCTTCAACTCATCAACTTTTTGCTTGCGTAAGCAATGCAGGAAGTCTAACAATATTTGCATATTTCTCTCTGATTCTTCTTGCTCCATTTTTCTTTTCTTTTCAGCAAGAAGTGATAAAAGAGTGTCTAGCTCTTTAATTGTCACATCACAACCCTGTATTAACATAAACAGAAAAAGGAATCACAGACAAGATAAAGCATCAACGACATCCACAGTTTCATGTGAAACAGAAATATATAACCATCAAGTGATCTTCAATGTTCTAAATTGTATGAGCTCCAAACAGAAAAAATATGCAACTGGTTCCACAACTTAATTAAAACCCATTCCAAAACCATTATTACATTCCTTGATCTAGCCTAGTGACATAAACAATAAAAAATGCAAGAAATATATACCATAAAGAATGTTAAAAACCAACTTCAGACCAAAAGTTGTTAGCACTGTTAAAATTATGGCTGTTATAGTATTGTACAGCTAACATAAAGCTGCTTTTGGGAGTACCTATCTATTGGTTAAGGAACACAAGTTGTAACCTTCCTCTTTGAGCTGTACTTGTACACGTGCTTTTATATATATACATGTACATCAGCTGAGAATACACACTAATTTTTCATCACTTCAAGTTAGTAACAAGAGCCCTGTCCCCAGACCACTTCTGTTAACTGTCTCCGGCAATTAGCTATTGTCGTTTAGTCCAACAAAGTCAAGGTTAGGTGTGCCTTGAGGAGTGTGACCCAACCTCAATGGTAGCCTGACCAAAAGCTCTTTGGCATGTTGATTGCCGCCAGCTCCTCACCACATGTGTGTGTCCCAAGGGTCGACTTCACCATTCCAGTGTCGGAATCACACCAGATCACCGTTGTTCATCTCGTTGACATCTTCTAGTTCGTTGCACACAACTCTCTACCCTTATAGACATGGAGTCATGATTCCTTGGTCAAGGATACAATGACCTTTGGTAAAGGAAGTTTGTGTTGTTCCAAATGAAGAAAAATCTCAAATAATTGACTTCCAATTACAGGTTGCTTTATGACAGTCAGTTGAACAAAATGTCTCAGAAATTCTTAGATCCTTTAAGACATGTTCTTTTAGGAAAAAATTGCAGGATATTTTTGGTAATAATATTCAACATCTTTTTTATGCCCAATCTAATGCAGAAGTTGAATATAGATCTATTGCTCTAGCTACTTGTGTAGATTAAACAACTCCTTCAAGAGTTGAAATTTTGTGAAGTTGAGAAATTGAAGTTGTATTGTGATAATCAGGCAGCCCTTCATATTGCTTCCAATCCTTTGTTTCAAGAAAGAACCAAACACAGAGATAGATTGTCATTTAGTACTGATTTATCAGCTACGACCAGCTTGCATACATCTTCACTAAGTCCATGAGAAGGCCTAAAATTCAATTTATAAGATTCAAGCATGGTGCATACAATTAATATACTCCAGCTTAAGGAGAGTTTTAAGAGTATGACTGTTGTGCAGCTTACATAAAGTTGTTTTTGGGATGTACTTGCACTCAGCTTTAAAATACATATATACATCAGCTGAGAATACATAATCACTGATTTTTCATCACTTCAAGTAGCACAAACAGTTTTAGCACTGGGGTTCCTTAACCAAGTTCTACAGTTCAATCCCTAGCTTGGACACAAAGTTAAGGTACTACGGCATTACTTTACCTCAAAAATAGAGTGACCCAGTAAGAGGGAGACTACACCTCCTGGTAATACCAAAAAGGAAAAAAACCAGCTCCAGTTATAATATAATCCTCTTCCATCTGCTCTACTGTTATTAGAAGGTCCAATTATAGAAACATCTACAGACATTCTTCTGGGCTTATATTCATAATTTAACAGAACACAAAAAGTAAGATGAACAGACTACAATACAACAAAAATCTCTTACTATTGCACAAGTAACATGTTCCAATGGACAAATTCTAATCAAGAAAAAGAGTGAAAGCACAACTAACCTTTTGCAATGCCTGCCGGAAATGTTCCACAGGTGAAGCAGTTTTTGATATTTGACGCGCAGAAGTCTTCTTCAGTAGCTACAAATGTGGTACATAAACCGTACAACAATAAGCTGCATTTCCAATATATTTGGAAGATAAAAGTCACACTCTAAAAACTATGACGTTTCAGTCAGCAACATTGCAAGTGTCAATAACTAATTAGAAGCGCCCAAAGAAAGATCTAAAGACTCCAGACAGCTTCACTCGCAACACACATTCTACTGAAAACTTAACGATTCTTATCTTAAACACAGGGTTTAAGAAAAGTCGCAAGCGAAAACCAATTCAAGTTTCGGTGCAAAAGCAACGGAACTATGAAGGAGGTGATGAGCGAATCACACGCTAAAAGTTTGAGTAAGCAACATTACAAGGAGAAATTTGTAATTACAAACACTACAAATGCAAACAGAAAGATCTAGGGACTCGAACCAGCATTCTTCGCCACACACATTACACACAAAAATAAATAAAATAAAATAAAACAAACTAAACGATTCTTCACTTTACGGAAACTCGCAAGTGAAAACGAACATTGCATAATGAAACGGAAGTATATTGTATAGAGAAGATAATGAAAAGGAAGCGAACCTTGTCGAGTAAAAAGTTAGGGAACAAGTTGGTGTTGGTGAGGTAGTGGCCGCAGCAAGGGCAATCGTTCTTGTTGCGGAGGTGAGTGATGATGCACATGTAACAGAAGCTGTGGCCGCACGCGGTAAGGAACGCGTCCTTGATGATCTGCATGCAAATCGGACAGAGAAAGTCCTTGTCCGGCTCCGACGTGGAGGCCGGGAACGTGTCACCAGATGCGGCGGCGGATGCGCCTGTGTCGGCGGCGGCGGCGGCTCTGGAAGCCTCAGGTTTGACGACGGCGGGGACGAGAGGCCCCGCGGAGAGCTCTTCCATGAGGTTAGTTACTTTTTTTTATCGCAGAGTTGAGGTTGCGAACTTGTGATGGTTGTTTTGGTTCGGCTTTGGGATTTTGGAGAGAGAGAGGAAGAGGAGAGAGAGAAAGCGTGTGGGTGTGATGGCTTCCTCTTGAGATTTGAGGGAGAGAGGAAGAGAGTGGGGCCCACAGCAGTAGTGATGTGAGGGTGAGAGAACTCCACGTGACGGATACGCTAGCACCATGATGTTGCAAGCCACGTCACAGAATGCCAACCTCCAGTGCGAATATAAAGCAGAAAAAAAAACATTATGAATATCAGTATCTATTTATTGGTGGATGATTTATGAGCATTCATTTTTTAAAAGTAAAAATATTATTATTTTATTAAACATTTTAGGATTGTAGAAAGAAAGAAAGGTTGAACGTATAAATATTTTCTTTTTTATTGTAGAATTTTATAGATCTGAGTTGAATATATAATGAAGAAATTTATTATTTATAATTGTCCATTTTTCTAGAGCAGCCTCTCATTGTACATCAATAAGTATTTATCTATGAAAAATATATATGTAACACAAATTTAGATATCTTTGCCTCAATTTTATAACTTTCGGATAAATTTCATTGAATAATATTTATACTAAAAACAGCGCAGTAGATTAAAAGTTGTGTGATTAATTTTCGAATTTATTTTATTTATCCGTTGGGGTTCATGTTTCTACTAGACTGTAATCTCATGTTCCTATGAGATGAGATCAAAGGCATGACCTTACATAAAACGGAAGCGTCATATTCGTTATGTTTGGATGATATTATTGTTATATGCGTGTTTGTGTTTTTTTTTTCAAATTTAAAATTTATTTTAAGAAAAGCTTTTACGTAACTTATTCTAACACACTTTAAAATAAAGATAGCACCTCTCTATCTTCAATAAATTTTTTATCCAAATAAACTTTATTTATGAGTTTGTCGAATCAACTTTCAGTCTTTTGATACTTTTCACATTCAACAATTTGTTAGAAGAAGAGAAATTATATTTAATTTACTATTTTTTGAATTATTGATAAATAATAAATATTCGTGTATTTAAATAATATAAAAAAAGTAATAAAATATAAAAACGTTTTATTAATAAACAACATAAATAATTTTATAGTTTGACAACGAAAATAACTATTTCTTTTAGTAAATGCCATTTTAACCCTCCTTAGAAGTATCCTATGATATATTTACCCTTTTAATATTAGGATTGACTAAAGTATTTGAAAAAAAAAAAAGTAAAAATTTATGAAAGCAAATATCTATGACATTAAAAATATGATATTATTTTAACCATATATATAATATGTCCGTTTAGATAGTTATAATGAATTTGCAAAGTTTGCAAAGTTGACAGGAGATAGCGGTAGCAGTTAGCAGTATTAATGCATAAAGGTTTGTACAACAAAACAATGAAATGTCAGACTCACCTTTTGTAAAACATCCTTCTATTTATTGGGGTAGGTACGTGTGATGATATTTTGTGGGCTGGTTTAAGGCAAAAATAAATTGACCCAAAAATAATGTATACAGCTTTCACTTGTATAAAGAAAAATAAAAACACACTGTTGTGTATTCTACGTGATAATGAGTTCAATTTTTAATACGCTCGTGATATAAAATTATAACAATATTATTTTTAAGTGGATAATTTTAAAAGCTAATAAATTCTAATTATATGATAAATTGATTGTGTAAATATTTTTCACGTTAGATTAATTTATTCTAATTAGAATAAAGAAGAGGAGAGGTTACATATGTTAATGTAGTTTCTTTTTCAGCCTCTATAGGTGGACTTTTACAACTCGTCGATGCCGACATAGATATTTTGATTTATTAAGTAGAGGTGGAGATACATCTTCTTTTTGAGAAAATATGATCATAATTAATTAAAAAAAATAAAAGTTTAAATAAGTTATAAATCTTTAATGTATTAAAGTATTCACGTCAGTCGTTGATTTGTTAAATTTTTATATTTTTGTTTAAAATATTTGTTGTCTATTTTTTCAAATAAAGTGACGTATTACATTATATAATATTTTTCTTATGTATTTGTTTGCTGTTTTTTTTAATATTTAGTTTAAGAAAAAGAAAATAACGACATTGTTTTAACATTTACATTGGATGTTGAATTAGGATTTTCACACATTTGGAGATTTTGTGGTTGTGTTTGAATGATATCCCAACTCCTTGTTTATGAAACACCACAATTTCTTCTTGTTGTCATTATCTTTTATGACTATGATTGAGCATGCAAATTTTTTAGTCTTCCATGGAATTAATATATTTGTTTCAATCTCATCTATATGTGATCTTATCCATTATTTGAATCACATAGCATTATTACTAGTTTTTATTTTATTAGTTACACTTTTGACCACATAATTATATAGTACATTTTTGTTTAAAAATATGTAAGTGTGTGAATGTTGAGATTTTTATTTATTAGTTCCATATAAGAATTTTTTTTCTTCTTATTCTACTATAGTACATAAAAAAAATAACAATAAATTTGCTTATACTTAACTCTAATCTTTCTTTTGTCATTATATTTTAGCTAATATATCATTTTTCATTTAATAATGTACGTTTTACTAAATAATTTTTTTAATTTTTCTGGGATGTAAAATTCATCTCAAGTTTGTTTACTCAAATTTTATCTCTTAAATCTTGAGCATATCTTTTGAGCATCACATATTGATTTATAATTAACATAATTATTATTAATGTGACAAGTATATTTTAGTGAGGGTTATATTTGGCATTTCTGAAGGGTTTTAACCCCACTAATGATTTTATCAGGGGTTTGAAATTTTCTTGGAAGAACTAGCGTAGCTAACAGATTACCGAAGGTTTTTAACAATCTTTGAAAAAAACACAACTTACCTGGAGTTTTTTGAAACCTCCGCTATTGCTTGAGATTTTTGAAACCCCTACTACTGCCTGAGATTTTTGAACCCCCACTAGAACTTGGGGATTTTGAAAACCCCATTACTGCTGAGGTAAAATAAATTTCAAGTGTGCAAGAATTAAAGTACATCTTTATTCATAATTACGATTGAAAGTCTTAACCAAAACGCTAAATTAAAATTCAAGTGTAATGTATACATAGAGAATACTTGTCATGTTTTCCAAATAAAAATTAATATTCTTTAATCCATAAAAATAATAGGCTTTAGTTTTATATTGATTCGTAATTGTAAGACTCATTTTCAATTTCATGTACCATAATAAAGTTTCCAAACATGGAGGATGCGGTGGTCCAACATGGCTTAAAAGAATTCAATCATTATATTAATTAATGAATATATTCTGCTTAAATGTATGGCTTAAATGTAATGGATAAATAGATTAAATAAAGTGAATTTTAGAGTCTGCATTTGTTTGTGTTGAATACGTTTGGACTCTTCCCTCCGTCTCCTATTTTTAATCTCCACATCTTCTTATCCTTAGTTGCTCCTGCATCATAAATATATGTATACATTAAGCCTCAATTATTTTTTTTCTTTAAGTCTAGAAAAAACTAGTCCAAACAAAATTACAACTTAATATGATGAAGAAAAAACCTCATTAATGTGCATAATGAAAACTCATACCTAGCAGGGCAGATTGACTTCATACTTAGTCTCTAAGCATTATTGCATGTTAAGTGTTGCCCTTACATGCTTTTCTTTTCTAGAGCAGACTTGCTTTGCCTCAAACTCCATGATATGATCTTGATGTTGCTTTCCGGTTTTCTCACTAAGAGGTCATAGGAATTTGTCCTGCTACTTCATTAGAGTACTCGTTACCAAAAAAAATAGCAGACTTAATGAACCTCGTAACAAACCGATTCATATATGTTAAGGGGAGTGAATTGCTCGCATTAACAACACTTACTGAAATGCAATTGACAAGACATCCACAAATTTAGTTCCAGGAGTAATAACATTTGAATTCAAAGCATGTGACTCTTCTTTAGATTCTCAAATTCTTCCCTTAACCTTGCTTCTTCATCAGCCTAAACATAAGAGAAAAGTAGGCAAATAAGTGACAATTAAAATTAGTTTTTCCATAAACAATAATTTTCCTTCTTCTTTTGCATTGTAATAAACCATCTAGAGTAATAACACATATGCTAACATCAAGCATCAAAATTATTTTTCTTCCATGATTCACTTTAGTATTCTGGAAAGAATTAAATAATTTTTATTTCAAAGTTTGGTAATTAAATTCATAAAATTCTCCGCATAATGTTTTAAATTAGGTGATTGTCTTTCTTAATAAAATTAGCATTTGCAAAGCAGAGTGAACCAAAACTTATGTGAATCACCAAAATGCCAAGAGTGCTTGTGGCCATGGGTTATTAACTAACATCATAGAATGCTTCCTTTCCTTGAACTCGGTCTAAAACTTCTATCCCTGGTCTGATTGATTGTATTAGTATCTTTGCAAAGGAGATTGACAACTTCAAATTTGATTCAGAGACTCAAACCACAAAATTAGCGATGGCAAGAAAAAGGTTGAGATTAAAAAAGACAAAAAACAAAACCTTTATGTATAGATTATTTTAAGGCTTAAATAACATTTTAATGCTCATAAATTGTGAATTGTGCACATGGCCCTCAATAAAAAGAATTCAAGTTCAGGTTCTTGATAAAAAGTTCATTTCTGGTTCGGTCTTTACCCATTTGCGGACATTCGCCAAGTGATTGCAAGAGTGAGCAACCAAGGTCTGATTCTTAGACCACATGAAATCAGATTCAGGCCAAGGTAAAATATGCAATTTACTTGAATAAAGGTCTTGTTTTGATTTAATAATCAGAAGTAACAAGAGAAACATGGCCCTAATTGATTTGACAACTCAGCATAACATTTGGAACATGGCCAACAACATTGTTAACAGCAAACAAGAACAAAGTGATAATAGAAGGGTCAGTGTGCGATTCTTCACAAGTCACAAACTGATGTTTAAGGAATATGAACTAAGAAAATTATATAATTACTCCAATTCACATTTAAGTTTTTTTTTTTCTTTTGCATTTGTATCTTGGTGATAAACTAATAATGAGAAAGCTGATAATACAGTTTACATTTAGTTAAAATTAGGACAATTCAAAAGTATCTTCAAGTAATAATTTTCATTTGTTCATCCAAATTCATAATAATATATTCAAATTCATAAACATACTATTCAGTTTTTCATCCAAAGG
>Ga0214542_1001867_pt1 | contig 43524 bp, 28 predicted proteins | sample CNSS1metaG_FD_160096 | JGI IMG/M metagenome (GOLD analysis project Ga0214542, IMG submission 160096) | Root nodule microbial communities from cowpea collected in UCLA plant growth center, Los Angeles, California, USA - CNSS1 | ecosystem: Host-associated > Plants > Roots > Nodule | place: USA... | reverse complement strand
GCCATCAGTATCAGTACTAGATGGAGGACCTCCACAATCCAGCAGGATATTATCTGTAGGCTTAAAATCCTGTGCTACAACAACCTCAATAGCCAACACCAAGCACACCAACAATGGAACACAAACAGAGTACCAATTCATACTCCACATCACGATACAAAATTCCAAACCCAAACTCAAACCCAAAATGCTTTGTTTTCTACCATACAATTTCCAACACCTCTTGCAGGGAATTACAATTCACACATACCCATAATTTAAAAACAATCAAAGACCACAAATTCGATGCGAAGATTTTATATTTTAGGAACCCAGATCAGGAAAGGGAAGTGGGGTGGTGGGTTATGATCAGGTCAGCTTGGACCCGGATTTTCCAAAACCGGTAAAATCCAGGGGTGGAGGGGAATGATGAACTAGGTTTTCAGTGAACAACAGGTTGAAGAATGAAAGATGTGGGGCAATCACTAGTAAGGGTGAGGATGGTTTGAATATTGAAGAAAAGTGAAGTTTGAGAAAGAAGGTATTTTACCTTATGCCATGGGAAGAGGAGCTGAAAAGCAACTCGGTGAGTCAAAGCGGGACGATCCCGAGTTTTGAGGGTTTGAATGGAATGGATTTGGCAGTTGCTTGCAGCTGGAAAGAGTACTGAGAAACGGTGGAAGAGGAAAATGGTTTGAGAAAGTGTCACACGTAATAAAAATTACCTTAAATACCACACCTACTTGTAAGAGAAAAACAAAACAAAAGTGAAATTAATTAATAAATCTATAACTTTCTTCGGTCATGTTCTTAATAGATGTATAACTTTCTTTATTGTTTAAATAGTAAGGTGTACTAAGAATATTATATTATCTTATAGTAAAAACATTAAATAAAAATAAAATATTTAGTATTTGAAAAGTATTACATTCGTTTGTATGTATAAAATAATTTTATTAATTTATATTCATGAAAAATATTCAATTTAATTAGTAACATCAAAATTGAATTTGTTGACGGCTTTTGTGCTATATTTTTAAATTTAATTTTAAAAAAAATTGAGACTATCTATTTTTCACTTAGTTTTACTTCATCTAAGTAATTCTTGTGTGAAAATCACATCCTTATTAATGTATGGTATTTATTATATATGAACTACGAATGATAAATATTTCTATAAAAATAATTAATATAATATACATACATTGAATGCCCACACTACGAAGATGTTTTTGAAGATTTAGAATGATTCTTGTTTAAGAATTTTTTTTTTTTTCAGAACAGACAACCATATTTATTTGGATAAAGTTAATGTGGACTGTAAAAATACCTTATCCATAATTCAATAAGTTAAAATAATTATGTACAAATTATTAATGCAAATGATTTTGTGTGTGTTATGTTTACTTAAAATTTTTAAATCTTGTACCGTGACAATCTATAATTAATTCATAGTCTTTATTAGACGAGTTATTAAGAGAAAACTGTAACTTAATCAGAAAAATAATTCCCTTCTCACTGTATCTACAATCTTACGTTTTAAGATATACTAATTCAAACATTAATGAAAATAAAATTCCAAAACAATTCTATATTTATTGATTTTAAAAACCAGTTTTTCTTCTGAATTCAACATTTGTATAATACAAAGAACGTGCATGGTTGTTTGGGTGTGGAAGAAGAAAATAAAAATGGAGAAGCGGTGATGATTGGATGACAGATAACTCCCAAACGCGCTTTCATTCCTCTCATGTCACTTTCTTATGCTTAATTATTTTCCAACTATAAATTAAATTAAATAAATGTTTGTAATGCCCAACATCACATGCTTATGTTGTCTCCTGTGTGTATCCGATGATGTTACATAAAAGAATATCACTAACCTTTGAATTACATTCCCATTATTCATTTAAGTGTATAAAATCCAATTATATGTATATATAAAAATAAGATTTCGAAATTTAAGCATATAATAACTTTCTCTTTTTTTACACTATATAGAGTTATAAACTTAACTTGATGATAAGAAAATAATGAAAAAAGACAGAAAGGTGAAATAGGTTGTTAGTTTCAATCTTATAGCTAACATAAAAAAGTAACATATAACAATTAATATTTACCAATAAAACAAAATAAATATAATTATTAGCTTTTTTTAGAACATGTAACCAGAACTATAAAAACAAGTTATAAATTACGAGATTCATAACTTTGTTTACCCTACTAAAAGTAGCTTTTCGAAAACACATAATCTAGAAACATAATAATGAGGACTCGTTCGTGCCCTTATAATTATAAATTGTATTATCTAAAATGTAATTTATTTTTGGATTAAATATATTTTTTTTATTAATTTTCAGTAAAATTTAAAATTATTTTATTTCAAAATTTTGGACCAATTTAATCATTTATTTTTCGAAATACGTAAATTTTGTCCTTTTAATCAAATTTTGTTAGGTTTATTTAATGTATAGTACATATTTTAGAATTGTATTTTGTATTGTTTGACACATTTTTGTTTTAATGTTAAGTCAAATACTATTATGAAACACGCTTGAAATATTAAATAAATTTAACAAAATTTGATTAAAATGACTAAATTCAAGTATTTTGATTAATGAATAACTAAATTGATCTAAAATTTCGAAATGGACTAATTTCAAGATTCACTCACACTTAAGAAAGTTAAGGGACAAAAACATATTTTATCCTTTATTTTTTAAAGTGTACACTTATTAACAAGAGAAAGTTGAAAAATATATTTTGAATTACCCTATTTGAGTATCTAAATCCTGGAGAAAAAACTAATATCACAACACTCCAAAGGGTTCAAACAAACACTTGTCTTAAACACATATACCACCACTGTCAACAAGAATTTAATGAACACTTTCACTTATTCTCCCTATATTAATAGAGTAATGTGATGTGATAAGAATTTTTAATGATTCATGCACATTAAAAAAAAAGTATATTAACATTTAATATATAGTTAGAAAAGGAATGAAAATGATAAATTTATAAGCTACGTGATATGATAAAAAGAAAGAGAACAATAATAAGTATAAACAAAAATATGGTTGCAAATGAGAGCTCAATCAACAAGTATGTTGCGGCAAATGTTATATTTTATTAAAAATTAGCGGGGCATGGAGACTTATTAAGTGGTGCTTTTTACACCCCAGTATTTTCGTTGTCCACCTTACAAAGTGAGTAAAATATCAAATTGTTCCTAGAGAAGGCTGTATCTACTCCCTTAGCTTTATAATTGAAGAAGGGTAATTGAGGTATTTGAAATTTTATGGCAATGTACATGGAAGTTATGGGAGTGCCAAAAGAAACACCTTATCTAGATGATGCACAAAACTCTAATTGGTTGGAGGCTTTTTACCTCTCCACCCCTACAATTTCTTTGCACGAACACATAAATATTCAAAATGACTATTTTACCTTTCATAATTGTAATTTTCAGATTATATGTTTCTAAAATTTTACGCAACAAGTTTTCAAGAATTGAATGTTTTTTGGAACAAAATTTTAAAATTAAAATTTTTAGAACAATTTTTTCGAAATGTATATAATGTCTTTTGGGAGAAGGGCAGTGGTATTTTTGCCACTACCAACTTCCTCTTACTTCCATTTAACGCTTCAAAAATTTTTTTATTTTATTTATATTTATTTTTTTTATAAAACATTAATATAATATTTTATTATTAAATTTGGTGTTAAATGGAAGTCAAAACTAAAAATGGTGTCAAAATAATTTTTTCCCTCTTATAACACTTCACATAAAATGCATTGTTGAAAAAATTTTCTAAAATATATTAAAATATTACAAGAAAATGTTTTATTAATAATTAATTTTAACAAACAAAAGTTGTTAAACACTATAATAATAAATTTAGACACTAATTTATATAGAAAAAATTATTGTCTACTAAAATAGTCACTGTTATGAAACAAAAATCATAATCAATCGCTAAATTGATTAATAATTAATTATAAATTATTTTAGAAAACAATTCCTTGGGTAGCAAAAACCTTGGTAGCTAATATTTAGTGACTAACTTTCTTTGGTAGCTAAAATTTAGAAACTAATTTAGAGACCAAATAGTTTTTTAGTAATGAATACTTTTTTTATTTTGTATATTGGTATTTAAATTGGTCACCATAGTAACTAATAACTTTTGGTCACTAAAATTGATTGTTAATGATATATTTTCTCGTAGTGAAATGTATTTCAAAAGTAGCTTTTGGAACAAGGTGTTTTTGTTTTGTGTTCTCTTTCTTTTTCTTTCTCTTGGGTTTCCTTTAAAAAGATGAATTTAGGGGAGAGTGTGAAGATGAATTTGAATGAATTTGAGTGGTTGTTTGTTTGTTTGTTTTTAATGGATTTGGAGATTAAAGTAAGTGGATTTGGGGTGAATTTTGTGAAAGTTTGTGAATAATTTGAAATGTGATTGATAAAATAAAAAGTTAAAATAGATAGGATAAAAAGTTTACTAAATTACCCTTGATGATAAAACTAATATGAAGTTTACTAACTTACCTCTTGAAGACAAATACAAATAGGAAGCTTCATTTAGATCTACTTGTAGCAAAAACAACCATACCACAAGCAACATGATAACCCCTTAGCAAAATCTACCACCTACACCACCAATTTGGCCAAATTAGATCCACCATAAAATGAACCATACAACAAAGAGCATAGACAGTCAATCATGCACCAAACAAACATCTCGACCAACCTCCAACACAACTCCAACATTCAACTTGCAACATCCATCATTTATTAAAAATAAGCACTCAGAACCCACCCACATTGCCCATATCATGAACCAACATGACTCCCATAATCACACAATCACACAACTCTCTAACTCACACAACTTTCATTACTCACCTACAAAGGTTACAAAGGTCGAGGACTACCACCACCACATCAACGAAAGCAAAATAAAGCAAATGCAAGTGAATAACAATGTCTCGTGATAAGGTTATAATGGTATAGTTATTATGTATTCTTGTAAATCTTTGCGTTTTCCAAGAGATGAGTTTTGGATATTCACTCGCAAATATGCTCACATCCTTTTATCCAAACACGAATAACGTTCATAATTTGTCCTTGCAAATCATTTAATTTTATTAATCTTTTCATGCGAACACAATGCTAGTGTTTTTCTTCTCTTCTTCTTTCTATGTAAAGGGAGGGACCATGATGTAAGTAGTGGTTGTTGCAACAACGACAATGATAATGAAAGTGATGGTGTGGTACAAATGGTAAAAAAAAATTAATGTTTTTGTATTAGTATTGAGTGAAAATAGTAATTATAAGGGTGTAGGAACAATGACATTGGTTGGATTAATTTATTTTGATGTGCTCTAAACAGTCTCATTGTAAACTATCTAAATGTGTCCTCTTTTGTGTGTTCAATTTTTTTCCTTTGTATTCTTTTAAAAAGGAAAGTAATTTGGTTTGCATTTTTTTCTCATTAAAGATGCAATTTTTAATATGACATTTTATTAATTTTTTGCATCAACAAAAATAAATATATTAAATGGAAGTAATTTATTAATTTCATTCTATACAAAAACAAAATTCTAAGAGAGGTTGATCAATTACATTGAATCTTGATTCTCATTATTATTTTCCTTCCTTTTTGTTAAAAAATAAGAAATATTAATATTGACCATCTTTTGTAGTCAATCTTGATTGATGTTATTTTTTATTAAACCAACTCGTCTTGACATTTAGTTAAAGCTGACTCAACTCCACTTTTATCCTAGATCGACTCATCTAGACCTCCGACCATGTATCTACTTATTTCAACCTTTACTCTCAGATCAACTTGTCTCGACCTTCAATTCTGGGCTAATTCGTTTCAACCTTCAGCCCAAGCCAAATCAGCTTAACCTTTGTGCCTAATGGACTCATCCCAACCTTTGGCCCAATGAACTCGTCTCGAATAGCCCAAGTTAACTTGGCTCTATCTTCGATTAGACCAACTCGACTCAACCTTTTACCTGTGTTGATTCATCATGACCTTCAGCCTGTGTCAACTTGTCTTGACTTCATTCTATCCAACTCGTCTCGACTTTTAACCTGGGTTGACTTACCTTAACCCTGGGTTCGTGACGACTCATCTAAACCTTGAACATGAGTTTACTCATCTCTACCTTTAAATCAGGCAAACTCGTCCTGACCTTCAGCTTGACAAACTCGTCCCAACCTTCAGTCTTTATCAACCTTTCTCAACCTTCGACTTAACAAATTTTTTAAATTTCATTTTTTTTAAAATTATTTTGTCTAAACAAAACATTTTAATACGAAGAATTTTAAATTCTTTAGATACATGAGTTCTTTTTATAAACAACGTCCAAATAAGATCACGTATTATTATTATTATAAATTTTGACATTTCATCTCAAAATCCATCTATATATAAAAATGAATATAAATAAAAATATCTATAGAAAGCAATCATAATCATTCGATCTTTCTAATATTAGAAAATTAAGTTGGTTTTCTGACACTACAAGGCTTAAAGACCAAGAATCGAGTCAATCAAAATTGTCATGGGGATGATTCTTCTTTCCATCTCCTTTCTCAAGAATCTTTTTTCTCCTTAATAAACACTACCTGATTGAAAGTTGTACTGTATGTCCCATCGGCCAAGGTTAGAAAAACTCGTACATAGAAGACTATCAGTCGAACGGCCTGGTAAATAAACTGCGTAGGACCATCGGTCAATCGGCTCTACAAACTAACCACATAGCATCGTTAAAAGACTATCGGTCGAACGGCCTGGTAAATAAACTGTAGGACCATCGGTCAAACGGTTATACAAACAAGTCACAAGCCAACCACGTTCAGGCCCATCGGTCCATCGGTAACACCTAAACGAGTGATATTGATCCCCAATAGCACATCAGTCGATCGGACAAGCACGAGCAGCACCTAAACATAACAAATGACAATCCGTGGATCAACCATCGGTCGCTCAACCATCGGTGGATCCATCTCTTTAGACTCACGTAATCCTTTACATGCGTCCGTCGGTCGATCAGCCATACACAAATCGTTCACTTGTTAAAAACAGGGCATAACTATGCTAGTCAAGCGGCCATCGGTCGCACGGTCGAACAACCAGTCAATCGGGTTAATTAACGTTAAACGATTCAGTAATCTTGATTAAAGGATCATTGGGTCGTGATTAAGGACCCCTAATTACGGGCCCACACCAAAAACTATAAATAGGGCCCAAAGGTAGGTTGGTAAGGATCTTTAATTCGCATTTATTACAGTAGTTATATTGATACACCGATCGGTTCATTACTGACTTAAGCATCAGAGCCCTATAGACAGGTACCCCGATCGTCATCCCAGCAGATCGAGCAGAGCAGTGCATTTTCTTGGAGAAGAAGTTATTGCTGTAGTGAGAAGTGGAGTAAGTTTGAAGAGGTTCTTTGGTAGGCTCTTGATCCCTACACCCGAAACATTTTGGCGCCCACCGTGGGGCCGAGCAGTCTTCTTTAAGACAATATACCCTTATGGTGACCACAAGAAACCGAAATAGCAACATGGACGGAGGAAGAGTGGCAGATGATCAAGCAGACACTAGGGAGATGATAAGGGCGATGCAGAAGAGGATGGATGAGATGCAAAGGAACTATGAAGTGCAGATGCAGATCTTGCGGGAGGAGAACGCTGCCCTAAGGCGAAAGGAAGAAGGAATCCCGTCGACGCCTACCGTACCCGACCCGCTCAGACTAAGTCGGGTGCAGCAGCATCGAGATGCCGAACGAGTGGAGAGTCGCCCTCCACCAACAGGACAGGAGCAATCACAGCCTGCTCGGGTTGAGAAGACGCAGGCGTCGAGGGGAAGTCTGTCGCACGCGATGGCTTAAAGCTCGGGAGCAAATGATGGAGGCCGCCCGTCACGTCAACCGATCCCTGCGTCGGGATTCACCCCCTTCACCCCGTACATTCTGGAGACGCCGTTACCGGAGAAGTGGAAAATGCCGACATTCGACAAGTACGACGGCACGACGAATCCCGACAATCACATGCGGGTCTTCATGCACCAGATGATGTTCCACGCAGTTAGTGACCCCATCTGGTGCCGTGTTTTCTCGACTTCTCTCACGGGGGAGGTGTTGGAATGGTTTTCCGAGCTGCCGTCCGGCAATATTGATTCTTTTGCCACTCTGAAGGCAAGGTTTAGCACGCAGTTCGCACCCCTGAGGCCGGCCATTTTGACGGTCGACAACCTAGTGAACATCCGGCAGGAAGATGGGGAATCACTGAGGAGTTATCTTGATCGGTACAATCGGATGTCGGTCAAGATAAAGGATCTCAGCGACGAGATCGCTCGGCATCACTTCTTGTATGGGCTCCAGCCGGGAGTCTTTGCGGACAAGATAAGCCGCAAGAAACCGAAGACGATGGAGGAGATGAGGGAACGAGCGGCCAAGTTTATACAGATGGAGGATATGCAAGAATTCCGGGTGAAGAAGAGGGAGAAGGAGGATGCTGCAGTCCCGAAGACCACCCCTAGGTTCACAACGTATACTCCCTTGGTCATCCCTCGGGCTAAGATTCTGCAAGAAGCCTTTAATGCCGACTCACTTCCCGTGGCCAGGAAGAAGCCCCCACCTCCCGATGCCGATGGGAGCAAGCACTGCCAGTACCATCGGACGATCGGTCACACCACCGAAGAGTGCCACACGCTCCGTGACAAGATCGAGGAGCTCATCCGACAGAGGCATTTGAAGAAGTATGTTTGGCAGGATCGCCCTTCGCGACGTCCGGTGTGGAATAGAAGTCCCGCACGAAGAGCCCCCCCGCCCGGTGGGAGAAGCGGAGAGAGCCGGAGCCCGAGAGACGAAGGAGAGGATCGTCACGGACACATCGAAGCCCAAGGAGGAGCCGCAGTCGGAGCCAGGATAAACCCTTGAGGGGTTATATCAATACTATCTCCAGAGGTTTCGCTGGAGGAGGACCGAGCTTAGTTGCTCGGAAGAGACATGTTCGAGCACTAAAATCGGTTCACCTGGTGGAGAAGAAGGTCCGGTCGATGCCCCCCATCACGTTTACCGACGAGGACTTCAAGGCACTCGACCTTGATCATGATGACCCGATGGTCATCTCAATCGAGGTGGCCGAATACGGGATCGGGAAGGTGCTAGTAGACCAGGGAAGCTCCGTCAACATCTTATACTGGAAGACTTTCCAGAAGATGAACCTCTCCGAGGACCTGATCGTCTCCTATAACGAGCAGATCGTCGGATTCTCGGGCGAGCGAGTGGAACGAGGGGCTACCTAGATCTTCGTACCAGGATCGGCTCGCGAAAGGACGGCCGAGAGGTAAGGGTTAGATTCCTTTTGGTTGAAGCTAACACCTCCTACAATGTGTTGCTAAGAAGACCTTGTCTAAACGCCTTCGGAGCGATCGTCTCCACTCTACACTTAGCTATGAAGTTCCCATCGGATAAGGGGACAATATGCACCGTGCATGCAGATCAACAAATCGCCAGACAGTGCTACACCGCAGGTTTGAAGATCGCTCCTTATAGCCGTCCCCGAAAGCAGCACCGTTCGGAGGTAGCCATGACAGACTTAGACCCCCGAACGAACACGGAGGATCAGATTCAGCCTGAAGGAGAAACGAAGGAGATCCCGATCGGGAAGCACCCGGGACAAATCACGAAGATTGGGGGAGCCCTTAAACCGGAAGAAGAAGAGCTCCTAAGGGCGGTGATTCTAGAAAACAAAGATCTGTTCGCATGGTCGACCGCCGACATGCCAGGCGTCCATCCAAACGTCATGTCTCACAAGTTGGCCGTCTTTCGGGAAGCCCGCTCGGTTGCTTAGAAGAAAAGGAAAATGGGAGAGGAGCGAAGGAGAGCGGTCGAGGAGGAGGTGAGGAAGCTGGAGGGGGCTGATTTCATCAAAGAAATCAAGTATACTACGTGGCTGGCTAACGTAGTCATGGTGAAGAAGACAAGCGGAAAGTGAAGGATGTGTACAGACTTCACTGACCTTAACAAGGCTTGCCCGAAAGACGCATACCCTCTACCCAACATCGACCGGCTGGTGGATGGAGCTTCGGGGCACAACTTCCTGAGCTTTCTGGATGCATACTCAGGGTACAATCAAATCCCTATGTATGGTCCAGATAAATCCAAAAGGGCGTTCATCACAGATCGGCCAAATTTCTGCTACGAGGTCATGCCGTTCGGCCTGAAGAACGCAGGGGCCACCTATCAGAGGCTGATGGATCGGGTATTCAGGGGGCAGATCGGTCGGTCCGTGGAGGTGTACGTGGACGACATGGTCATGAAGTCGCAAACGGCCTTGGACCACGCGCGTGACCTCAAGGAGGTCTTTCACCAAGTGCGCAAGTACAACATGCGTCTCAACCCGGAGAAGTGTGTCTTCGGGGTGCCGGCCAGAAAATTTCTAGGATTCATGCTGACCGCCCGGGGCATCGAGGCCAATCCCGACAAGTGGCCGCCATCACCGAAATGAGGAGTCCCAGGAATCTGAAGGAAATCCAGCGATTGGTCGGACGATTGACCTCTCTCGCACGGTTCTTGCCCAAACTCACAAAGAAGGTCCGGCCGATTTTAAAGATCATGAAGAAGCAGACCGCGAATAAGTGGGATGATCAATGCGAGACAGCGTTTCAGCAGATAAAGGAGATGATCAGCCGTCCCCCTATCATGAGCCGACCGATAGAGGGCTTGCCTTTGCAGTTATACTTGTCAGTGTCGGACGACACGATCAGCGCGACCTTGGTACAGGAAAGTCCAGAGCAACGACCGGTGTACTTCATCAATCGTGTGTTGCAAAGTGCGGAAACGAGGTATCAGTTAATTGAGAAGATAGCCTTGGCGCTATTGACAGCCGCGCGCCGACTGCGCCAATACTTCCAGAGTCACCAGGTTATCGTCCGTACCGATCATCCCATAGCCAAGATACTCTGGAAGCCCGACTTGGCCGGAAGAATGATCGTCTGGTCAGTCGAGTTATCCGAGTTCGGATTGAAATACAAACCTAGAGGATCGGTCAAAGGACAACATTTAGCAGACTTTGCAGCCGAGCTTCACGGACCGATCTCCTCTTCGGAGCAAGTGTGGGTTCTCTTCGTTGACGGGTCGTCGGACAAACGCAATGCTGGAGCAGGAATCGTCATTGAAGGACCGAGCGGTTTCACGGTTGAGCACTCCTTGCAGTTCAAGTTTAAAGCCTCGAACAACCAAGTAGAATACGAAGCGCTGATTGCCGGGCTAAGGCTGGCAAAAGACCTGGGAGCGACAAGATTAAAGTGCAACACCGATTCGAAGCTCGTTGTCGGGCAGGTACAAGGGGAATACCAGGTTAGGGACGACCTGCTGCTTCAGTATTATCACAAGGTGGTCGAAGCCATGAAGGAGTTCGAAGAAATTACCATCCACTACATTCCCCGAGCGGAAAATACCAGAGCCGATAGGCTATCTAAGCTGGCGGAAGGAAAAAAGAAGGGTCAGTTGAAGACAATCATCAGGCAAACCCTGATGAGACCCTCAGCGGGAGAATGCGCGGCGGCAGATCGGTCGGTAGATTGGATGGGGGAGGTCCGAGAACTCCTAAGAAGGTGCGACGCGGGAGAAGTGAAACCGGTAGAGAGACGACGAGCACTCCGGTTCGTGGTGATCGGAGAAGACCTCTATAAGAGGGGCTTTACACTACCGCTCCTCAAATGCCTATCGGGAGAGGAAGCCGAATATATTATGAATGAAGTCCACAATGGCATTTGTGGTATGCACACCGGTCGGAGAACGATTAAAGCGAGGATACTCTGGGTGGGTTATTATTGGCCGACCATGGAGCAAGACTGCGAAGTCATGATACACAAGTGTGAAGGTTGCCAAGCCCATGGAAACGATGTCAAGAAAGCTCCGAACGAGCTACATAGCCTGACAGCCCCTTGGCCTTTCGCATAGTGGGGTATGGACATCGTCGGACCCTTCCCGGTCGACCGAGCGCAAAAGAAGTTCATACTTGTCGCAGTGGACTATTTCACCAAATGGGTCGAAGCAGAGGCCCTAGCCAACATAACCGCTCGGCAGGTCCATTCCTTCGTCTGGTGAAATATCATTTGTCGCTTCGGCCTTCCCCACACGATTATCACCGATAACGGCCGCCAGTTTATCGACAAGAAGCTGAAGGACTTTTATAAGCAAGTGGGGATACGCCACGTGACCAGCTCGGTCGAGCATCCCCCAAACAATGGACAGGCTGAAGCCATGAACAATATCATAGTGGCGGAGTTGAAGAAAAGGTTGGGAGAAGCCAAAGGAGCGTGGGTAGACGAGCTCCCGTAGATCCTTTGGGCATATCGGTGCACCCCGCACGGGACAACGGGAGAATCACCTTTCAATCTGACGTATGGAACAGATGCTATGCTGCCAATTGAAGTAGGAGAGCCAACTCTTCGGCGAGACATGCAGAATCTCGACGTAAACTGTGGACGCCTGCGCGAGGAGTTGGACTGGACGACCGAGCGCATAGAGAGAGCGGCCATGCGAGCTGAAGCGTGCAAGAGGATGGTGGCAATGAGGTATAACGCGAAAGTTAAACCAAGGAGCTTCATCCGAGGAGACTTGGTGTGGAGGAAGACCAACGCAGCGCGCAAAAAATTAGCACAAGGAAAGCTAGCGCCAAATTGGGAGGGTCCGTTCCGCGTAACCAAAAGCCTGCAGAACGGAGCCTATCGGCTAGAATACCTGAGTGGCAAAGAAATACCGAACACATGGAACGCGTCGCACATAAAAATTTACTATAGTTGACATTGTGAATAAAATAAGCGCTTCATGTAACTTCATTTAACAGACGGACCGACTGGGCTCCCTACGGGATCCGAACAAAGCCTGACCGGTCAAGGCGTGGACTTTCAAGAGGAAGTCCCGCTCGGTCAGCGCTGATCCAAGTGATCTGATTAACCCCACTGGTACATAAGTGACACAGGCTGTCCAAGCCGATCAAGGTACTACACTTACGATCTAAACAATTAAAATTGAACGTGCAAAGGTCAATCGTTCGGGTCAAATAATCAAGAGAACATTGCAAGAAACTTGAAAATTTCGTGCCGATCGTCCGACTAGTTCGATACCAGGCGCAGCTAATTAATGAAAATAACTTACACGTTAAAAAAAAAAAAAAATGGCCGACCGCCAGCGAGGAACGATAAAAGAAAAATGGCCGATCGGTAGTGCGAAACAATAAACAAGAGAAAAGTCGATCGAAAGAAAAGCGAACAAACAAAATAAGGAGAAGGCGCCTAATATTTACATATAATTGTTTGTCAAAAAATGGCCTAATAACCGATCGAATGCGATCGACCACGCGGCCGATCGGACGCGATCGGTTATGTCAAAATATACAATCATTAAAATTTAACTCTCTGCGGGAGTATCATTCACCTCGTCCAACCGCTCGAAGACTTTCTCGAGCTTCCCATCTACCACCCCCAAGTGCACATCGAACCGGTCGGGGGAGCAGTTGTAGTAGAAGGCGGCCTGATCAACGGCACTCTGAAAGCCCGCTTCATATTGAGCAAAAACTTGCTCATCGGCCACTCGTAGCTCTGCTTGGTACTCCTTGGCCTTCTTTTGCCAATTGGTGGCCGATCCGGCAGCGGCCAGGTGCTCCAACGTCAAGTCGTCGAAGTGTCGTTGTAGCTTGCGAAGTTCCTCAATAGCCTCCTTCGCCTTTGTCTGCTCCTCTTTCGCCCGATCATCGGCAGCCTTCAGTAGACCGGTCCACTTGGCATGTTCGACCTTTATGTCGTTCAGCCGGTCGAAATGAGTCTTCAGGTCCGATGCCGAGGCCTTCACTTCACGAAGCTCCATCTTCGCCGCTGCGAGCTCCTTCTCCAAGCTCTCCATCCTGCTTCGGTCGGGGCGAGGAAACTTGGTGTATATTGCAGCAAGCCTAAGGGTCAGTTCCCCGGCTGCCCGAAGGGCCTCCTCTTCAGACACATCCTTGAGCATGTTCGACACGCGAGGTCCCAATTGGAAGGAGACCTCCTCGCCGAGTCGAACGTCGCTGCCGAGGAGAGCATTGGCCAGCGACCCGGAAGCCTCGCCCTTCTTGCTTTTCTTAGACGACCGGCCGGTGGAAGAGTCGTCTCGCCTAGACTTCTTCGCTTTCTCTGCCGCAACACCAGTAGCACGGGAGCCGGGAGGCTTCACGACAAAACGGGGTCTTGTTACGACACCCGAGGCACCGGTCGGAGCGGTGTTGGCAGGTGTGCGATCGGTCGAAAGGGCAGCGGGGACGCTCTGGAGGGGCGCGACCTCCTCAGCAGTATCCTCTTCCCTTCGTCGAGTCTTAGCGCGAGCCAAGAACTCAGCGTTGGAGACGGTCGTTCGGGCCATGATATCTGCGAAGCGAAAATAAAACATGTAAGTTAATTGCGACTAACACGACGATCAGAAAGATCAGAACAACTAACCATAAACCGCCCTCGGCAAATCCGAGGAGCGGAGGCATTGGATCAGCGGCCACGGGAGGATCTTGTCGGGCAGGGTCTTGAGGACGGCCAGGTCGGCCCGCTCGGTAGGAGTCAAGCGGTCTTCAGCCCAAGGATCGGTAGGAGGAGGAAAAGACGTCCAGTATAGGGGGAACTTCGGTCGACCCCCTCATCGAAAATGTACTTCCTTCCTCGATCAGGAATCGCGACCTTAAAAAAGCCGGTCTTGAAACCTTTGTAGGAAGCGAGGTAAAGGGTAAACAAGCTCTTGTTCGCCTCGAGAAAAGAGACCCAGCCTTTCGAAGCCGTCGGCCGGGTCTTGTAGAAATGCAGAAACAAAGGCATGGTCGCTGTCAGACCGGCCGCTCGGTATAAAACGTCGAACGCCTGCATCGACGCCCAGGCGTTCAGATGTATCTGGGTCGGCGCACATTGGATCTGACGGAGGAACAACCTGATCCGCCAGTTGCTCGGCGACCGGTTGCTCGGCTTCCGGGCTGCCGTTGAGGAGGATGGGAGAATCTGTTGAGCTCGATGCTCCCCCGAGTAAAGTCCCCGAATCAGAAGAGCTGAACAAGGCGGAGATCGACCCGCCGCCCCCGGACACCCTGACCGTCCCGCCCGACAAACCATCTGAACTCGATGCACTTGAGGACATTTTTTACCTGCAAATAGAAGAAATCGATCGGTGGCTCGGCTAGAAAGAGAGAGGAAAACGTGAAAATAACGACAGCCACACAGACCTATTTATAGGAGGACCCAGTGACACGTGGCAGCCTCAGAACCATACGATCACGCGCAGATCAACGGCCCATACTTCGCGACGCTTCAAATCGTAACTGTCAGGCACGATCTACGATGCAAGATAACCGTTGAGAGATGCCGGCGGTCAGTCGGCACGACGGTCCTGGTAAACCTCCTCGCTTCACTTCCATCGCTCGAGGCTGGGGGGGCTTGTGTACTGTATGTCCCATCGGCCAAGGTTAGAAAAACTCGTACATAAAAGACTATCGGTCGAACGACCTGGTAAATAAATTGCGTAGGACCATCGGTCAATCGGCTCTACAAACTAACCACATAGCATCGTTAAAAGACTATCGGTCGAACGGCCTGGTAAATAAACTGTAGGACCATCGGTCAAACGGTTATACAAACAAGTCACAAGCCAACCACGTTCAGGCCCATCGGTCCATCGGTAACACCTAAACGAGTGATACTGATCCCTAATAGCACATCGGTCGATCGGACAAGCACGAGCAGCACCTAAACATAACAAATGACAATCGGTGGATCAACCATCGGTGGATCCATCTCTTTAGACTCACGTAATCCTTTACATGCGTCCGTCGGTCGATCAGCCATACACGAATCGTTCACTTGTTAAAAACAGGGCATAACTAAGCCAGTCAAGCGGCCATCGGTCGCACGGTCGAACAACCAGTCAATCGGGTTAATTAACGTTAAACGATTCAATAATCTTGATTAAAGGATCATTGGGCCGTGATTAAGGACCCCTAATTACAAGCCCACACCAAAAACTATAAATAGGGCCCAAAGGTAGGTTGGTAAGGATCTTTAATTCGCATTTATTACAGTAGTTATATTGATACACCGATCGGTTCATTACTGACTTAAGCATCGGAGCCCTATAGACAGGTACCCCGATCGTCATCCCAGTAGATCGAGCAGAGGAGTGCATTTTCTTGGAGAAGAAGTTATCGCTGTAATGAGAAGTGAAATAAGTTTGAAGAGGTTCTTTGGTAGGCTCTTGGTCCCTACACCCGAAACAAAAGTATTTGGTAAAACTTTTGATAATAACTTCTATTTCTCTTATTTTAGGTTTGTTCCCATTTTCTATTTATAAATCTTCCTTCATATAATCTCTTCATTACTTTTTTTTTGGTATCAAAATATCCTCACGTGGACATACTTTAACTAATACCTTAATTTATTTTTTCAAATATAAATTATTAACAAATTTAAAGTTGCTAAGTAAACTAATTCATGTTTTTCATTCTAAAATAACAGTTAAGGTATTAAAAAATTGAGATGATTACATTTATCAAAATTTATTATCAAATTTATTAATTTGAATCAAACTCTGATGACATATTTCATATCAGCCTAAACAATTTATTGTTGGTTTTCATTATTCTTGTTATTTTCATATAAAAAACTTGAATTTGCTTTTTGATTTGGGCATTGGTTCTTTGGTTTTGTTGTGAAGCAAAAGGCAGAGTGTGTAATAAACAAGGGTTTTACTAGAATCCTATCCCTTTCTTGCACCAGAGACTGCTTACACTTCAAGTGCAATTGGTGATTAAATATGGATCAACCAAGTGGGAAAAAAATTACACCTCTTATATATAAAAACAAATATAAAATATTTTATGTAACGTGTGACTTTTTAAAGATTATGTTAAGGAAAGTTAGAATATAAAAAAGAAAATGTTAGTAACAGAAATTATCAAGGTAAACAATACTTCAATATTTTTGAATAAAAAAAGAAGTTTAAGTGTCTCAATAATAAAAAATATTCTTATCATAAAAAGTGAAAGTTCGGGTTTATGTTAATCCCTTTAATGGCGCTGTGTTTGCAAACGTGTTTTCAAGCCCATAACAGCGTGAGTTCACTATCAGCATAGAAGATATTTTATATGATTATTTTTAAAATTATATGATCAATTAATTGGAAATCATAATATATATGATTTTATCATCGTTTGTGCCACTTTCTCAAAAATAAATATGATAAAACATCTTTTCATACTCAAAATTTAAAATCTATATTAAAAAATTAAATGTATATCATTTTGTAAACATAGTTTTACATGATTATTAGAAAAGATGCCGACAAAAGAAAATTAGAAAACAAATACTAATGGACATATATTTTTGGATTATGATTAAAATAATATCAATTAAACTCAATAAATTTTATACATTAATCATCATTATTGTATATATTTTATTGTATTCACATTTATGTTTGTATTTTTCTTCCTCAAGACAAGTAGCGCGATACTCAAATTGTTATTGGAATAGTATCCATTAATATTTAATTCCTTTAACTAATATTAAGTATGATAAGATATTTAGAGGCAATAATAATTTTGATTCATTTAAAAAAATTAAATACATTTAAATTCATAAAATACAAAAAAACTTTAGTAATGCACTTTTTTGACACAATTCTATTATCACCATTATTAGTTTGCTAAGAAAAAGAAAAAACTAAAGCAGAAATTTGTTAATTAAGAAGTAAACAAAACGTGTAGCACGCTTGATTTTACATCTTAAATATAGTTTTCCATATTCTAATGATAAATTAATAATATATTTAAAAAAGTAGGTTAAATAATTTATTTATACCTTTTGAAGTAAAAATATGGAAAGGGGAATTAAGAAGGCAAGTAGGAAGAGACAGTGGAACATTTGCTTGGACTTGGGAGATTCCAACGGAAATATAAGTTATGATGAATACTTGAATACAGGTGTCACCTTCTCAGGAGTCACGAATCAACTATTCCCTCCTTCGCGTCTTGCGTTGTGGGTGGTTTAGGACATTTCACAAACACCTTCGCTCCAATCTCATTTTCCATTGCCATTACTATAAATCTCATTGCTTTCTTCACACCTTTCTCTCCCTCGTAACCTTCGCTTCTCTCCAGTTCCACCATCTCTCCCTCTCCGTCTCTTAGCCTTCCATTGACCATGACTTTCACAATGGATTCAGTTTCGGTGTTAAACCCTAAGCTCGCCCATTCCAATTTTTCTCTCCCATTCAACAGGTTTCCCTGTATTCCCAACTTCAACCCCTTACTCAAACCCCGCGCTCTTAACGCCGCTCCACCTAACGCCCTTGCCGCCTCCTTCCTCACCCTTCACCGCCGGAAACCGTTAACCATCGCTTTCACCGCCTCTCACCAAGATTCGGTAAGACAGAAAAGCGAATTAGTTTGTCGATTACTTCGTTGGTTAGTTACAGCGGAAGTGTATGTGGATTTGTGATTTGGATTGGGGAACTGTGTAGGAACACGGGGAGATCGAAGTGGAGAAGGAGCGTGAAGCCCGTTCAGGGTCTGAGGAGTCGCAGGAGGCGTGGAAGCAGGCGCTGGACACTTTCAGGGAGCAGGCGGAGAAGTTTCAGGGCGTATCTCAGGAGGCTTACGAGTTGTACTCGAAGAAGGCCGGTGTCATTCTGAAAGACACCACGGAGCAGCTGAAGGTGCTGGCTGTTAAGACCAAGGACGAGCTGAGCACCGCCGCGAAGGAGATCACCGACGAAGGAAAGGAATATTTGTCCGCGGCGACAGAGAGTTCGCCGGAGGTGAAGGACATCGTGGAGACGTTCACCGCGCCATCAGATGATATCCAGAAGTTGTCTGGACTGAGAGACTTCTATGTTGGCCTGCCGTATGGTATGAAAAATTATGTGCTTGGAATTGTGTGTGATTAGTGCTAGAGTCTCTTTCCTAATATAATGCGGGAGGTATTTGAGAGAGGTGTTGATTCCTGGATATGGATTTGTTTTCTTGGAAATACCAATACGTCTTAATAGTGGTCACACGGGTAGTCTGTCTCAATTGTGCCAATGTCTTGAACAGGATTACGCTGATCAAAAAACTGGAGGGAAATGTTGTAATGTGTAGCCGTCAGCTCATTTAAGTATGCTTATAAAGCTCAGGCAATGTTTTTTGTACGAGTTGAATTTGTGTGGTAAGTAGGTTAGGTCCTAGCTCAAATTCTAGGATTGTTTTCATAGGGGACTTGCAAAAGAAGGTGAAGCACTCCCATACTCAAGTTAGCATATATTAAACTTGACGGGAGTAAATGAGGAAGAGGAAGTACATATTATGGAAAATCTTGTTTAGGACAAACACTTTTTACGAGAGAGGTGAATGGTAGTTGTGAAGCTGTTACAATAGAAGGTGCTTTTTATCATTGTACTAGTGTATGGTGAAGCAAGATTTCCATTTATCAAGTTCAAATTTGTTAAGTTTTTATAACTGAATTCTTACCCAATATCACACTGCTCATATATTTTAAATGGCTCGGCCACGTTCACTTGGAATTGACAGCTGATATGAATTAGCCTTTGCTAGGAGTTGTATGCCTGCCGATGATGACTGGTGTTATCGGGCATTATCCTGTGATAAAACCACACACATATTATCCATTCTTCACACAGGGACTGATGCCGGAATCTTTTTAGATCTTGGACTGATTTAACGGCCTTGCTTATGGGCCTCGGGCCTCAATATCAGTCTAAATACCACTCTAGGCTTCCAGGTCCCAGACACGATACCCACTATCACCCAAAAGATCTTATTATTATATGACTTCTATTATATTGACTGGGGATATTTATCGTCAGCTTTCCCCTCTGTACTTTTTTTAATATGTTTGTCGTATTCATATTCTTTGTAGGTTTGCTGCTTTCTCTTGGTGGCTTCCTTTCCTTTATGGTAACAGGCAATCTTGCAGCCATAAGGTTTGGCGTGATTTTAGGTGGTTCCCTCCTTGCTTTAAGCATTTTGAGTCTGAGATCATATAAAAGAGGACGCTCCTCTGCTCTTGCTTTGAAGGGCCAAGCTGGTGAGATCATTTGCTTCTTATTTAACGAAAGATAACGCATTTTTGAGTTTGCTTAAATATAATTATTGTATTCCTTTCAAATGCTCTTTTAGTAATATTTTAATTTTAATAAGTGAAACACATCTTTTCCACCTCAATTGTCTTTTTATTTCTATCCCTATTTCGTTCCTCTTTATTCAGCACAGAACTGGGTTATAAGAATATGATATATATTAGCTCATTGAGAGCAAATTATTTTTGGAATTATTATTTTTCTACAGTCTTCTCAGGGAGCTGCAAAAACAAAAAAGGGTTACTTTCTCAACTAAGTTGAACCAAACATGCACAAATCTTCATCGTCGTAAGCTTTGCAATAGTATTGTACTATTATGTGGCCAATTGGTTTAATTGACAAATAGATTCAATTGGTTTTGTGAATGCAACAAACTTGTATGCATGAATTTTATATTGATGAAAATCGGGGAGGTGAATTTAATATTTTCATATAAAATCAGAGTCGGTACTGATACTTAACAGTTTAATGGACAGCTTTGTGTTTGGGAAATTCCCAATTACTTGTATTTCTTATAAAATTGTTTGAGCTCCTTTTTTAAATCTTCAAATGAGTTGGAAACCAAAACTAGCTTGTCTACTTATAACCATTGCAATGCTAACTTGGAACTTGTCTCACAGAACTGTTGCATTATTTTAGGGATTAATGTTGCTTTTCTGTATAATTAATGCCTTCTGTCCTTGATATTTATTTTTTTGGATGAGATCCTTGGTATTGAAAAGTTACCTACATTAATTCCAGACTAATTGAAGTTACCCTGCATTTGTGCATTCTTTCAAGGGGGCAAAACTTTCCTGATGCCTACTTTTTTCCATCCATATAAGACTTGAACAAGAGACGATTGGCTTTGATTTGTTTTTGTTCATAATATTTTAAATACTAAGCAAATTGTAGTCAAATATGTTGTAATTAAAGAATAAATAAAATATTCTTCACACTTTTGCATATGATGAAATTATGTTTCCATCTTTATGGATTAACTGGTATTGGATTGTTCCAGTTTAATCAACGGTTTCGAGTCTGAGTGCAGATGTAGTATGTTAAGTAATTGGAGTAAGAACTTTGCCAACTATTCGAGTGGGATTGTTTCCGTAGAGTATATATGTGGTCTTATACTTAAAAATCACACACATCATCTTTTTTTTTTTTTGTCAAAATCTAATTAAGTTTATTAGTTTCAGATTAACTATGCATTTAACTTTTTCTATTGTGTATTTGTTTGTTTCTCTATCTTAAAGCTTATTTTAACTTGTTGGACTTGCAGCTATATCAAGTATATTGTTTCTGCGCGAGATAAACTCAATAGGCAAAGTAAGGCATTCATTATCAATATTAATTTAACTTTCATGCAAATAAAATTAATATTGGTTTCTAACATTTGATGGTTTCACATTCTTTTGTTTTTGCCAGGGATCCTCTTATTTCACTGCCCTGATCAGGTTGTTGAAAAATCATTATTTTACTTACATGTGAACTTTTTTTGGTCTTCATTTTGGAGTTAATTGTTACGTTAATTAGAGATATTCTTAGTAACTTGCTGCTATTTCATTTTTAACACAAACTAGACGGTTGGTCTAAAACCAGATTTTATTAATGCTTTGAAGTTGAGGTGTTGGATGACATTTAGTTTGATCCAACAAATGATTGTTTAATTGGAAATTCGGAATGCTGAAATATTGCTTTTCTGCCAGAAGCTTTGGAATACAATACTTCTTGTAAAAGACTCAAATGGAAAACTTACATGGAAGTTTCAATTAAACTGTAAATTAGATTGGAAATGGGATATCATTTAGCTTACAGTCAATATTTGTTGAATGCTTTTGATCTTTCTATTAATACTTCGTTATGTAACGACTTTGTTTCACATCTGCAGTGGTGCAGTAGTGGCATTTTATATCTATAGAATAGTACTGGAACGTAGTCAACAAAATGGCACAAACTTGGAAACTGAACCAGAAAACTAGTTCTACGATGAGGTTAGCCTTTTAAATTCGTAGATACTATTTTAAACCAAAATGTCTTTCTGCTACTGTATAATCTATTTCTATTTGCTATTCAGTGTAAAAATTTGAAGGTCGGCGTGAAGATCAGGTAAAATACTGAATATCTATTCGATGATGGTCAGAATAAATTTTGGTGATAATTTTTTCATGGTTTTTCACGGGCTGGGTCATCAAGACTAAAAGACCAAATGGAGCTTGGAGAAGGTGGATATAATTTCCCTCGGTAGTTTCATGTTTAGTAGTGAGTTTTGTGGAAAATTACTAATACTATATTTTGAGTAACCTCTTTGAGTTTGATATTACTAAAATCTAGATATATTTATGCCGATATCTCCATCTTTTTAATCTGCTGTAAGCTGTGGTAGCTTGGAGGGTACGGTTACAGAATCTAATATATTCAAAGTCAGCAGACAAATACTTTAGATGTGTTTGGATTGAGGCCATTTAGGTTCATTTTTTGTTTTGGTTGTTTTTAGCTGACTTAATTTGCTTTAAACGGCTGAATAATACTTCCAAATTTTTGTCCTATTTTTTTTTTTCTTTTTGGAGTTTTCCTATTTTCGAAACAGAAAGCTTTACTCTTTTTAAAAAGTTAAGGAGTTTAATTTTCCATAAGCGAGTAATAACAGTTCTATTAGAAGTATCTTTTTAGAAGAGAATAGTTTTTGATATACAGATATTGTTAATAATAAATAAAATTGTCAGTATGTTTATAAGGGATAACATGTCTAAAATACTGATGCTATATCACATTAGTAGTGAATTGGAGAACTAAATATGTAACTGAGACCATTTTAAGTCTTCTGAAGACATGACTATTGTTAAATTGTTTACATTAGTAAAAAAAATAATATAATTGCCAGGACTTGTGCACTCTTTGATCTCAGTGCTCAGTGCCACGGTTTAGTAGCAAGTTTCTTCCTCCATGTACCATTGATTTTCTAATTGTGTAATTTGAAAGAAAATATAAGTAGTTTTTTGTATAATTTAAAAATTATTTTTTATTTTCATAACTTTCTGATTGTATAATTAAACGAAGAAAAATTAAAAATTTGTAACATGAAAATAATATATGAAAGTGAAAAACGAAGCTGAGCGTTTAAGTAAATTTTTCTTCCATGAAGCACCGGTTGATTATCATTTGTTCATTCAATTCAATAGTAGGTGAGTCATTTATTAATAAAAATTTGTTGAACAGACCTACTTATAAATATGTTGTGAGTATATAATGAAATTAATTGGATATTAATAAGTAGTCAATTATAAACATTGCAAAATTTGCTATTGATTTAAATGAAGTATCATTCAAATTATCGCATTTGTTTAATCTGTTACTAAACTTCCATCTATGGTTGTAATAACATCTTGAATTCAATGTATAATTTAGAGAATGGAAATTCTTAAATAGACTTGTGTTACTTATTGAAGCCGTGATGTGCGGGGTGAAAATGTTATGGATATGTGAGATGAAGAACTTTTAGTTTTTTTTTTTTTTCTATATAAAGTATTAACATTTTACCTAATCTCGAGTTACTAATAATAATTAATGTTTTTGATTCACTTATAATTTGATTTTTAATCAGAAAAATTATTAATCAACTAACATCTCTTCAATATTCGAGGTCGTCTATTCTAACAATTTATATCTACTCTGATGTTTTCAAAATTTAATCCTCAATTCTCAAGATGGAGTTGCGTTGTGTTATATCTTCTGCCTAAAAGTCTTAGAGCATGTTAAACCCTATGTTTAAAATCAAATAGTTTTAAAGCAAAATCTAACATTGATAAAGATACTCTTATTAATTCCTGCAAAAGCTCCAATGTTCCAATTAAAAATAATGAAAAAAAAAAAATAGTTGTACATGAGTGTTGGGATGAACCATGTCATTAAAGATATTTGGATATCTTATACTTAGGTTCATTTTTTCCTTAGCCCTAATTATGCTAATTTGTGTGCCAGTATCAATTTAATAGTAACAAATTATTTGAATGTCCTTTTATAAAAAATAGTCTAATATGATCGTTTTATTGTGATAAGATTTGCCTGATATGATAAATTATTTTAATTTGAATCATTATAATATAATATTTTTTATTGGATATTTTATCTACTTATTGTGATATCTTACTTTTCTTTTATCCTATTTAATCAAATCCATCGGTATTTAATATATCATAAAAGTTTATGACATGTCTAACGTTTCCACTTTTGACAATTATTGTCAAATCTAGATTATTTACTGAATTTTTGAATATTATTATCCGCTGAGTATTAAAAATACAATATATTAATACTTTAAATATCTTTTTAATATATTTTAAAATGTTAAAATGAATGGTAATCAATATATTATAAAAGCACAATAGAAGAACAATACAAAAAAACCAGTAAAGAATCCAAATTCATTCTTGTCTTTATCATTCAATAATGTTTTCATCATCCGATACTATTTTTTCTATCATATTACATATGTGAAAATCCACAAGTTCATAACAGTGATAACTATACATTCATGATGAAAAGTGTATCAAATAATGACATTTAATGTTGGACGAGATGGTTATGTAGGACTTTTTCTTTTTCCATTTCTCCAATACTGAGTCATGTTGCACTATTGTATTTTTATGAATTTTATTTATTTTTATCTATGGGGGAAAATTTGAATTGGGACTGTGACAGGAACTAATCATGTTGAATCGCGAAGTTCTGTCAAAGACATAGTTGTGTGAACTCACTAAACAGAGTATAGTTTTGAAGAAAATTTATAGTTCATTATAAAGAGCTTGTAAGAAACTAAAAAGCATACTTTATACCCACCCTTCCATGCCAAGAAAAACAGAATTAGGTGCAACTTGAAAGAGCCGAAACAGGAAAAGAAAAGCACAAATTTTAATGGCACGACCACATTAGTTTGGAATTTACAAAGCTAAATAATAACAAAGGATATTGTGGGAGGAAGAGATTGCAGTATAAGCTGAGCATGCTGATTAAGATCACCTATCTCCATCTAGATATTGTGATGAACTTGATTAGATTCCTCAGGTTGATTATCCAAAGGCATGTATTGTGCCATAATTGCCCGTATTTCTGAATCCATATATCTCTGCACATAATTTATTTCAACAAAAACATCAACAATGAATTCTAGGATGAATAAGTAAATGAAAACCAGAGCCAGAAACACCAGAACTTGCAATAATCATACCTGAATTCTGTACTTGTAAAATGCATAACCTCCAGAAGCAGCAACAACCACGATGAGGATAATCATCCAGATGCTCACCCCTGAAGCAGAATATGCACCTGCATTTATGATGAAGTTAAGAAATCATGTTCATCACAAAAAGACATCTATGTTTAAATGCTTATACAAAAACAAACCATTCAGCAAAGGAAATTTTGAAAGTGGTCAAGAAAAAGATAGAAAAACTAAACAAGCCTCACCTAGACATGTGTCATTTTCTCGTGAATAGAACAAACCACTACCACATTTGCACTCATAACTTCCCCAGGTGTTTTTGCATTTGCAACTTGGGCATTGGCAGGCTGTTTTCTCTTGGCACTCATCAATATCTGCAACATAATCAGAAGCATAAATGAAGAAAAGCTAATAGCATGATTACTAACAACTGCAGAAATGTAAACCAAAACCATTCACTCTGCACTGTTCCAACAAGAGGAACCACTCTCTTATCATTTTCAAAATACTACAAAGCCACAAAATTTAGGGCAACAAATACCTTCACATGACTGGACTCCATCACCTTTGAACCCAGGAGGACATGTACAACCTTTTTTGTAGTCATCCTGCATTATTAATAAAGAAACAAATGACAAACAGTATCTGTCATATCAGTTTTACACCTGCCACTTCTAACCAAAAACATGCACAACAGGATCACTGAGACAACTTACCAGACAAGCGGTATAAGCCCTGCCACCTTGAGATCCCTTCCAACAACCACCATTGTTGAAGTCACAGCTCAAGGTTCCAGATGCTGTTAAGAAATTAAGAAATTCAAATTCCCAAGAGAATGAAGCGCATAAAAATATTGAAATTAGCATAAGTGCAAGCTTCCCAACCGCCCTGACTCATAAACAAGGTAGAATGACAATAGTTGATAGAGATCAAGAGTGTAAATGGAGCAAAAGGAGGTAAAAATAAACACCAATTTAGTGGCATGATGATAATGTGTGTTCTGTTTGGCTTGTTTATTGAATAAATAGATTTTAAAATGTGTAGAGTGGGGAATGAAGCCCTTTATCTGAATTCAAGAACTATTTTACCTTCACAGTGAGTATATCCATCTCCAACAAATTTCACATTTTGTACAACAGGGCATTCACATACTCTTCCTCGGAAAGTGTCCTATAATTGGAAAACAATAAGTAGATGGTTAAAACAAAAAGAAACAGAGCCCACATGAAGTAAAAACCATAAAATGTGCACGACAAGGTTCAGCCAACTAAATACCCGGCAAGCAGTAATGTTAGAGGATTTTTCTTTCCAACAACCACCATTGTTTACCAAACACTCATTTGTTTCCATTTCTGCAAACAGTAATCAGTAAAAGCATTAGCATTTGAATAAGATTGGGTTTTAAAGAGTCAGCTACCAGTACACCAACGATTTTATCTGGATCAAAATCTACATAATGTCTTTAATCAAAATTGAAAAACGGAAACATCAAAATAAGAAAAAAAGGAAAGAATAAATTTTATTCACCAACTTTAAAGCTACCAGATAGAGACACTGTTTGGTGATAGATTAAAGGCAACAAACAATTAAAATCATTGGAAGCAGTTGTTATGTATAAAAGCAAGCAACTATAGAAGCGAAAAGGAGTTCCTGATGTCCTCATATACGAATAGGATACATGTTTCGGATATGATGCATATCTGATACAACTATATGTTTAGAGATATGTTTAATTTGAAAATAATAGGATATGTTACATGATATATGCATATTGAAAAATATATAATTCTTTTTTAAAAATGTGATAAATATGTGATTGTTATGGTGTGAATCCAAATTAGAATAACATGCATTAACTATTGTCCAAACAAAAAATTATAAATTACGATCATCGCACAAGTATTAGTACTTTATAAATTAGATGTTTCATTGAAAAGTACCAGGTGAATATCCAAAAGCATAGGATACATGACACAGTGAAATATCAATACATCATAGTTGATGTCACAATGATTTCTTCTGCAGAAATGGGGGAGGGGAGAAGGTTCAAGGAGGAAAATAGAAATTAAAAACAAAAAGGTAAGGAAAAAAGGACCTGGAGTTAAGCAAACCGATGGTTCAGTGGTTTCTAGGTAGCCTGCACAGAGTGCCTTGAGAACAGCGGGTTTAGACAACTTACCTAAAAGCAGTTAAAAATACGTTATAAAATATAATATAATGCAGGAAATAGAAGTCAAGAAATCTGAAAAAGCTTCATCGGACCTCTATACTGTCTGTTGTTTATAACAAGAGTAGGCAGTATAGTCACATCACCACGAGTGCCTTTGCCAATCTGCAATCAAAGTTAGAACATATTACAGTACAATCATAAAACAACTTCATGGCCTAAATGAAAGGAAACAACAATAACATAAGGAAATTTTTTCATTTTAGAAAGCTAACCTGTGCATCCTGCTCAGCCTTAAGAACAGGATTTTCAACATCTGCATGGGGATCACCAACACAGTCCTTAATCTTCTTCAGATCAGCACCTGTAAAGTAAATAGATTGGAAGGGAGGCAAAAATATCTTCATTAGAATGAGTACATAAACCTCTTTCAAAAGAAATAACAAAAGAAAAGTTAGTTTAGTTTACACTAAAAATAAAAATAAAAAAAAAATTGAAAAAGAAGCTTTGATTAGGTATATGATTCTTTAGTTGGGTTTGGAATGATGACAGTGATACTGCTATTAGCGCAGATGCATATTTGGGTTTGTTCGTCCTATACACTATAGCTTCAACATTTCAGAATGTGTTTATTTGATGTTTTGTAAAGTTATGCCTGGCAAAGAAAAGTAGGGAATGTGACATTCCCATGTTTGATACAATCACAAAAACAAGTCCTGAGGGAAGTTAGAATACTATCTTGTTCTTAATCTTCATGCCTATGGTGAGGGGTGGGTATGTTCCTTCCTCATGTTACTATGAGATGTTCTTTTATAACCCAACTAATAATTTTCATTTTCTCTATCTTTTTTCTCTTATCATTTGACTTTTGAAAAATATCTCCAGAAATATTAATTTTAATTAAACGTATTTTGAATTTACCCAGGCATCATTTTCACACAATTTTTTCTGAAAAATGGCATCTTTCGTTTGTAATAATATGCCTTCGAACAAATGCCTCCATACAAAGCAAGGCAATGCCCCTGAATACTAAATTATTAACAGAACAAAATTGAAACCACAAAATTAAAAGAAAATATTGTTTGAAATTGAAAGCATCATATGATTTTTCATCTTGAGCAAATTTTGGCAACACATTCAAAATCAAACACCAAACAGAAAAAAAAGACAGTTGAGTAGAGTATGCAGAGAAACATGAACTGCCCAACATACCAAGAGATTTAATAACTTGATCTGAGCATTCTTCTGTGTACTTCTTCTCTTTCATGGGGCAACGAATTGAAAAATCGGTAACATAGTCCCACCACTGCCAAGGCTTTCCACTTTCATTTGCCACTTTATAGAAGCAAGCTTGGCGTAAGTTTTGAACAACAACATTTTTGCCATCATACCCACTACTGAAATCTTGCTCCGGATCTGGAGCACAGTACCTTCCATTGTTTATGCATTGAGACTTGCACTGTTTGCTTAAGAGAAATGCTTCAGGACAAAACCAAGTTATATAGCGAGGGGTAAACTGAGTGAACCCTTTCTGCTCAAGCAGCTGAGCTACCCCCTTAAAGTCCTTCAGAAAATTAATTAGACTGTCACACTTTTGTCCACACTCGTCGTTGCTATTTGTCCATAACTCATACTCAACTCTATCATCAGGATGTGGAAGAGCTTCTGTCCAATCAAGATTCATGTTAACCATTTCCCCATCAGAGAGAGCTTTTTTGATGCTGTCCCCCAAGGATTTGCTGATAAGAACAGACGGAATACTAATGTTTTCCACGTAATCATCATCTGTACCTTTCCCTTCTTCGGGAGTGTCCATAGTGATCAATGTTTCTGCCTTGTCATCAGCTACAAGAATAGCTGCTGCTCCACCATTCTGTGCATTCCATGCCTTCAAAGTGAAGTAGCAATCTACCAAAATGACCAGAGAAAAAATTTAAACGCTTGAACCATTTTTGTGTTCCTAGCAACCTACGCATGGATATCACCGAAGTGACTTACACTCTAGAGATAAAATAGGTATCATACCAGAAAAAATGTCTTTTTTTTTGTTTCTTTTGTAATGGTTCTACGACACTAGATACTTTATCGCTACTCCATCATTACAACCAAGACAAAATAGAAAGCGTAAAACTTAGGGCCTGTTTAATTTCCTTCATATTTTTCAGTTTTAGAATCTGTTTTCTACAATTATTTGGTGTTACTCAGCAATCAACTTCTCATCCAAAAACTAAAAACCGTTTTTAATTAAGAATAGAAATCAAATACACTATTATTGACATGAGCATTGAATGCAACATCTTTAACGTCTTTTGGAGCAACTCAGGGTAAACTTACGAACTACTAAGTAAACAGCAATGTTACCAACTAACTAGAAAAGGGCTATGAACAATTAACCCAACTTTCCATCTCATGCCATAAGAAACAAAAAAACAAACAAAGCAATTCTGATCTACACAACATATTCAAAAAGTTACCACAATCATATGCCATTTTCCTTTTTGGTTCCTTTATGTGATATTCACAAAGTAAAGAATAAATTAAAAGGACCAACGAGAATTTCACCTCCACGATCCACAAGTAGAAAAGTGGGGAACCCTCCTGGCTTGGACTGAAAATTGACATCAGTGAAGTTGAGGCACCCCTTCTGATTCACCTTTGGGTATAGCACAGAGCCAACCAATGTTCCTCCATACTTGGGAACCCCAAAATTTCCAATTGCACATTCATATGTCCCCTTCAAAGATGTGGGTGCAGTCACTCTCAAACTGTTCTTCTCCACCACAAACCTACCCACAGTACACCCCAACAGCAAAACCCAAACACACAACAAAAGACTCAGTTTTGTGCCCATCTTCTCCTTCTTCTTCTCCTTCTTCTTCCCGCACAAGAAAAGGAAGAAGATCAGGATGAACAGGAAAAACTGAAATTCAAAGTCCAATTAATGCAGAGCGTGATCAAAGGTGAAAGACCCAGATGAGGAAAATGAGAAGTGAGGCAGAAAAAAAGAAGCTTTTGAGTTCGATGAAGGTTTATGGCGTTCTGGGTCAGCAGAGTGATGCGTGAGAAGAGAAAAGCATCGAAATCTTGAAGGTGTCGAAATAATGGGGAGACGTGTCAGTTAAGTTCAACTGTAATAGGATTCATCGCCGTAGGAGATAAAAACAAAACAACCAACAGACAAATATTATAAGACAATTTATTTGCTTAATTAATTATTATTGTTGCTATTATCGAAGGTGATCTATATCTACTTTTTTTAGTTTTTAATTACTTGCTTGAATTTTATTTTAAATTCTTCTATTATTACTAGTCAGTAATAAACTCAAGATGCAATGTGTATTTAATAAACGATTACTTTATAGGATTTTTATTTACAATAAATAAATTGTTTTGACTGTATAAATTATACTATAATTAAAGTTAACAATAAATACATAACTACGTTTTAAATTTATGATAGTAACTAATATTGTGATATAATTTTTTTTCGTATGATAAACATGCTATAATTGATTGAAAAAATTAAAAGGATATATTTAATTGAAATTAAATATATTTAATTGAAGAATATACAAAAATTTAAATATTAAATTAATTATTAAGCATAAGTTTATCTATAATCAAATATTCAAGTATTCAAAGTTGACTTTGTCAACATCATTTCCAGAATAATAAAATAGGTAAGATTTGTAAAATGTGTTGGCCATGGACGGCGAATTCAAAAAGTAATAAATATTTGGTGTGTAAAATTTCTTTTAACATGTGTTAAACAATTTCTTAGCGACTAATATTTTATTAACTTTATTAGAAATATGATTCGTCATTTTCAATAGTTTTTTAAATATTTTGAACTAATTATTTGTTTTTATTTTAATTTTTTAATAAAATAAACATATTTTGTCTTTATGTAGTTATTTTATTCATCTATCCTAAAAAAGTAACTTAAATCAATAAATTCTAACTAATTTTTAAATACATTTGAAAATTCTATTCAATTTTTTTTTTTTAATTTAAATAAACTTGCTTAGTTGCATTGTGTTCATTAATTGACATTTTGACCCAAACACATTTTCTTTAGTTGATGAGGTGACGTAACATGTGCACTGATTTACGAGGCATCTTGTTGGAAGAGTTGATTAATTACTTTTTACTATAAATTAACAGTTTTGTGCAACTGGAATATTAATAACATATGATTGTTTTTCTTTATTATATTATGTTATTTAATAAGAGAAGAGATAAAACAATTTAAATGAAGATTTCATTTCTCTGAATGGAAAAATAGATTTTAACGAATTTAGTATAGTATAATGATTGATGATTAAATGGTAACAGAAACGTTTTTTTATTAATTCTTGGTTTTGGATCAACAGATATTTAATCTAGACTATCAGTTTTAGAAAATATTATTTCTGTTTTAAAAACTATAATTTTAATGTTCAGAGGAAAGATAAATTAGAATTAAAAGAAATTAAAGTTTTTATTATCTGTAAATAAAATATTATATTATACGCTAATCCGTATAATTCATACCCAGTATTATATTAATTAATAGTTTAAATTAAAATTTTATTTTATGAACTTTACCAAAAGTCAACTTGTGTAATATAATGCTTATCAAAATTTATGTTATCCTTTTAGTAAATAAAATAAAATAAAATAAAACAATTACTTTAAATACGTATGATCCTTTAATTTTGTTTTTCAAACAAATCCTTTCACCTTTAAGTAAATTTATTTAGCACTCATCAGTTTCTTCCTGCACCTCCATAAAGTTTTCCTCTGCGTCATTATATTCAAAAAATTATAGTTTTGTTCTTTATAGATGGTATAATCTGAAAGTCACAGTTAAGTTTTTGCAATTTAGAAATTAAAAATACCACCAAATTGTGTAATTTAAAGGTTTTTTTTTCTTAGAATAACTTTTGAATTCAACAATCTAAAAACCAAAAATAACTTTTGAATGGTGTAATATGTAAATCAAATAACTTTTGAATTGTACAGTTTAAAAACTAATTTTTTTCTTAACTTTCTTTAATTTGTGGAAATCCTTTTTTATTTTCAAATTACACAATCTAAAAATGATTTTTGACTTTTGAATTATGCAATTCAAAACATATTTAAAAAAAATAATTATTTCTACACATTCTAAAAGTTAATTTTGATTTTTGCATTACACACTCTGAAAAGGACAAAAATATATCCTTTTAATAGGAGGGTGTTAAGGGAAGGTTATGGAGAAGTAGGAAGAAGCTGGCTTAGCAAACTCTTGATAAGTGGATCAACGATATCTGAAATCACCTCTTTTTCTAAAGGGAATTACGGAAAATATTTTCTGGTAGGTTCTTTTGATGAGGTTAGAAATGTGATAGGGTGCAGGAAGCAAGACCCTTTTCTAGTTAACAATGGACTCTTTAAGATTTTTGTTTTACCTGCTCTGAAGACCCTTTAAAGGAGTTTACTTACTGCACCCCAATATTTCTGCACCTCCAAAATTTTCTATTGTTCTATTTAAGTTCTTCAAAAATTAAATTAAAATTAAAAAATGGATTATGTAAAAGTAATAATTAAGTAATTATGAAGTGATGGTATTTCCTATGGGACTTATGCGATGCATCGCCAAATTACCTTTTGCATTTCACTTTCATCCAAAGAAGTTTAAAGTCTTTTCTTCTTGTTATCATGTTGTTTTGGGAGAGGATTTTCATTCCAGTTCATCAGTCTGGTCGTGTATTGTCCGGTCAGTTTCTTCCTATTTTACTATTTAAACCTTTATTCATTTTATTTGACCAAAAAGGTATGCATTTGTTTCGTTCCGATGTTAGATTTATTTCGTGTGATGAGTATATATTTGAGGCGATAATATATTAGAATGTAACAAAAATCTAAGATGATGGGTTTTTAACCTTCTTAGGAGGTCATCATCCGATTTACAAATCTATCGGATGTCGACTTGTGGTTTGTCCCATTCACGGAAGTGATTTTTGAAAAACAAAAACCATATAAGGAAGTGAACTTATGAAAAACAAGAAAACAAATCTTCACACTTCCGGAAGTTGACATCCGGAACTATCCTATATCGAATGTCGATTTTGGGTATTTAACTCTCATAAGTGATCTGTATAAATATGGACTCTTTCGGAAGTGACATTCGAAAATGTAATTAATCGGATGATAACTTCGAGTATTTAACTCTTCCATAAGTGATTTGTCCATATTCGCACTCTTTCGGAAGTGGACATTCGAAAATGCAGTTAACCAAATGTCGAATTTCGGTTTAATATGTTTTCAAATGTTGGTGGATTTGCTTACAGAAGTGGAATTCTGTTGTTTCCAAAAGTCCACTTTCGATTAATTAAGACCTCCGAATGTTGACATGATTTTGAAATTGTTGTCCTTCAATTTTTTTTAATTAATATTTATTTTACGGTTTACTATTTATTTATGTTTTATATTTATTTTATTGTTGCATGAATATTTTTATTTTCTTTTTATAATTTTTATAATTGAAAAAACTAATATTGAATATTGATGTTAGGTTATAGGTAGTGAAAGTTATCTAGGATGGATGATCTCCCTTTAACTTTCATGGAATCACAAGTAAATTCGAGTTTCATTTAAAATTTCTCTTCTTTTATAAATGAGATATGTGAGGGAGACTATAAAAGTAATTTTACGACTAAGCAGATATTTCCCACACGAAATGAGTTGATTCAGTGGGTTCCAGGGGTAATATTTGATCTTGGTTTTGTTGTTGTCACTATAAGATCTGACAAAAGTACTGGTCAACTTGGGAGAAAAACGTATGTAGTGTTAGGCCGTGAAAGAGGTGGTAAGGAGAGGAAGTACAAATATAATGTTCAGCCTAGTATTTATGGCACAAGAAAATGTGATTGTCCATTTAAACTAAGAGACAAACGAATTAGTAATGAAGATGGTTGGATGTTGAAGGTAATATGCGGATATCATAACCATGATTTGTCTCAGACTTTAGTTGGTCAACTATTTGCTGGGAGGTTAAAATCTTATGAGCATTCCTTACTTGTTGATATGTCTAAGAGTCAAGTCAAACCTGCAAATATTCAGCTCACTCTCAAAGAAAATAATTAGTGTAATGTCACAACGATAAAGCAAATATATAATACAATATACACTTATAAACGATCGGTGAGAGGTTCAAGAACTAAATTACACCATTTGATGATGCAGTTAGAATGTGACAATAACATCCACTAAAGTAGATGTCAAGACGAATCTGAGGTGGTTAGTGATTTATTTTGGACACCCAATTTGGTGAAATTGTTTAATGCATTTAATATTGTATTCTTGATGGATACCACCTACAAAACCAACAAATATTGATCGCCATTACTTAAGATAGTTAGGGTTGACTTTCTTTGTTGGGTTTGCATTCATATCTAGTGAACGACAATCTAATTTCATTTGGGCTTTGGAAAGACTTAAAAGATTATTCATGACATCTAAGGGTGGTCCACAAGTAATTGTGAGCGACAAAAATCTTGCTTTGATGAATGTTATTGCCATTGTATTTCATGATTGTTATCATTTCCTCCGTCGACTCCACATTCAGAAAAATGTCAAAGCAAAGTACAAAATGTTAGTCAATTCTATTGATACATGTGATGTTGTGATGGAAGCATGGGAAAATGTAATGTATTGTGAAGATGAGTCGACCTTCACTGATTGTGTTGAGCACCTTCGTCATGTTTGTATTTCATGGCCTTTATTATATGAATATGTCAATTGAAGTTGGATAATTCTATACAAAAAAATCTTTTATAAAGGCATGGACAAGTCGAGTAATGCATTTAGGACACAACATCAAACATGTATGTTTCTTTGTCATTTAGATTAGTTATTTTGTCATTTAGATTAGATTAGTCATTTAGGACACTTATGATATTGTTTATATTAATTCTAACAGGGTTGAGTCTGCCCACTAGAGCTTGAAGAAAGTTTTGGGAAGCAGTATGAGAGACTTATACTCGTGTTGGGATGCAAATCATAACGCCATCATTCTCCAACATAATGAAATCAAGGCGTCTTTTGAAAATAGTATAATCAGTGATGCATATAAGGGAAACATGTATTAAAGATTGTGGAATGTTGTCCACATCTGTCATTTGCTTCATCGGAACTTGACATGCAGTGCGTATACTAACCTTATGAAGTCAACTTCCAGTAATGGTTTTAAATGTGTTTTTTCCCTTGCGGAAGTTTGCTTCTGGTGTTTTTCTCTTAAGGAACTTCACTTTCGGTATTGATTGGCTTACAAAAGTCGACTTCGAATATTGATTGGCTTACAGAAATCGACTTCCAGTTTTGATTTCCTAGTTTCAACAAATCTCACATAAACTAAAAAAATTCGTAAACATGGCAAGCAAAGCACATTTCAAGCAAAACATAAACATAGAGGAAGAGGAATTTACCTGTTAAATCTAGTGTCTTGAGGAATATAGGAGGCGAGAAGAAGAAGAAGAGAGGAGAGAGCAACGTAGGAGAATGAGACCACGACAAGAATAATGAACACTGACCACAACGTAGGAGACAGAAGAAGGAGTGAGGCTTGTGGGATTTGGGGGTGAATTCGTTTCATTAATAAGAGAGAGGGTGACGTTTAAATTTTGAAAACTTTAATGCAGAGGTGAACAAAACCACCCCTCCCCTTTAAATCACTATTGGGCCTTATTTACAATTCAGAAAGGTTAAAATACTTTTTTAGTTTCAATTTTGTTCAATTTGTTCTTTTTTTGCTATTATTGTTTAAATCATTAATTACCATGAACAATGGTTACCACGTGTGGTTTTTAAATTTTTTTTAAATGTCCACGTGTCAACCCAACAGCGTGTCATGTGTCAGAGCTAATATTTTACATTCAATTTAGTCCCTATATTTATTATTTTTGTTCAATTTAGTCCCAATTTTGTTTAAAATTGACAAATTTTGTTGCTTTCAAAATTTAGACCAAATTTAATTTTTATATCAAAGTTACAATATTGACGTAACATGTGACGTGAATAATTTTCAAAAAAAAAATTCAAAAAATAAAAAAATAAAAAAAATAAAAAAAAATGAGGAATTGACACGTGGTATATTCTTAACACCGTTATCACCATACTAACGAAATGGACCTAATTGTTACGCATTTTCAAAAATATGAACCTAATTGAGACTAAAAAAAATCTTAGAACCTAATTGAGATTTTTGAACAAAAACATAATTGAGATTTTTGAACAAAAACATAGATCAATAAAGTATTTTAATCTAAAATAAATAGATAAAAGTTACTGTATAAGAACTTCAATCAAAATTTCAGACATCTATTTGCTCTTGCTTTGGGTGTTATCATCATCAATGGAGAATTTCCAGAAAATAATAAACGGATATTTAGTACTATACATCTAGAAAACGAAGGAATAAGTGTCTAATCTTACAAAATATCAGCATCGAAGTTTTATTGAATCTATCTTTAAAGGATTAAATTGATGAAACTTAAAAAACAGAATTGGTAGATCATAATTAAAATTCAATTTATTTTATAATTATTGATCGTTCAAACTCGCCAATTTACTTCATTATTATTTATTGTTTAAACTCCTATATGTTATTTATCATTATAATAAAATTGCTATTTAAATGATGCATTTTATTTGACATTGTTCCTTTCTTAATACATATGTCATTCTTAGATCATTGTCCATTACAACCTATTATACAAAACTCAATTCCTAAACTCCTAAACTGCATTTCAATCCATTCCATTACAAGGGAATGGTTTTACAACGACTTGAAAAAAAAAAAGAAAAAAGGAAAATCATACTGTTATATTAATTTTTTTTATTTTTTTTCTTTTCAATATTAAACAAATACAAAACTATGAGTACCATATTTTGAATGCATAAAAGAAAAAAATATTGCAGAACAAACAATATTTTCATTTTTAGGAAAAATCAACTTAAAAATAAAATAAATAGATAAAAAGATAAATTAATCTTTATGAATATGTGACACCAAAATAAAAAAAAATTAATATACACAAATAACTAAAAAACTAATTTTTGAAATATTTGTCAAAAGAAATAAAATGGATAATAAAATAAATTTCTTAATATTTTTTATTTATATTATGATACATAATAGACAATAGATTATTATAATTTATAATAAATATAACATATAAATTAGTAGATAATAAATTATAATATATATATATATATATATATATATATAAATTCATTAGTAATTTAAATATAGGTTATTATTTAATAATTTAATAAACCACTAATTAATTATAAATTATAAAAAAATAAAATGAGAAATGAAAATTTAATGTAAAAAAGTTACTAATTTAAATATAAGTTATTTTTTAATAATTTATCAAATGATCCACTAATTAGAAATTATAAAAGGATAAAATTAATAAAAAAAAGTATATAAATATATTTTCGTTTTTAGGACAAATCAATTTAAAATTAAAATAAATTTTCTTATATATTTCTCTTTCATATTATAATAAATAATAGATATTGTCACTGCATCTAATAATTTTATATTGCTTAGAAATTAAATACTCATTTTCCTTTCTGAAACGTTTTTTAAATAGAAAATCATGACAAATGTAACGTCAAAAAGCATTCAATATCTGGTATGTAAGCTAATCACTCGTTAAAACCATATATATAAAAAATTGTTAATTTTCCGAACATGCACTATAACAAACCATAATACAATATGTAATATGCATTCCACGTAAACTATACGAAACAATTTGTCACATCTCAAACCATTAAGGTGGACTTTTCTATGGTTCATGCAAAGGCTTTCTGTTGGTACAAAGCTATGTTTCCACAAATATATGTAAATACTTTTACAAGAATAAATAAATAAAACTATATTTAAAAATAATAATTTAAGTTTTTCGGTTAAATTTTCTAAAATTTTTTATTTTTAATTTGTATGCATACAAATTTTAGTTTATGAACTATATCTTTTTAGACTGTTTATTGGTTCAGCACAATATTATAAAATTGTAGATATAGCTACAATCATTCACATGCAAACAAATATGGCATAAAATAAAATGTCTGCATCCTTCCACTAGTTCACTTCGAATTGTTTATTTGCATGTAAATTAAAAACTATACATCCACCGATAAAGTGATGAACAATAATAGAAAAACTGCATAAAAATATAAATGATAAAATCCATGAATAAGTGGTGATTATTACAAACATCTTCAGTTGAATATTGTAAGATCTGTATGAGCAGTGAAACTTTCTTTTTAAAAGTATTTAATACAGTGATTGCATATCCAAAACATAAATTCAAATCAAACTAAAACAATGTTATGATAATTATATATATAATGAATAAGTGTCACTTAATTATCGGTAAGATGTTTTAGAGCATTAATAGAGTCTCGTAACACTAAAAAATTTGAAATGATTCACAAAACTTTACTGACGGATATATTTTAGTCGATAAAAAACTAAAATTTCTTGTAATGTATGCTGTATAAACGTCAAGAAGTTTAATTACAAGATAGTAAAAAGTGAAAAAAAATCCATACTTGAAAATGATGTCACCACACAAAGCAATAGAAAAATCCAATAAAATAAGGCAAATATATATAAACACACTTTAAAGTGAAATGGTGGTGGAGAAAATGGAGCATGTTGCATGAAGAAGTAATTCCACATAACCCAACTATAATGATGACGGTTACTTTAATTAAATTTAATCTCAATTAGTAATTTTTAATTATAAGACTTAGGTTTATTTATCTCATATATATATATCTATATATATATATATACACCAGTTGCCAAAGAAAGGTATTCAGGTCGCACTTTCAATGTTGTTGGACTAGAAAAAGACGAAAAAAAAAGGCATAATGGTATTTTGGTAACCAAATGTGAACTTTATATATATTAATAAACGACTACAAAAGTAAATTTTTAAAAATAGATTTTAAAAAGTTTTTTTATATTATTTAAGTTGCATAGTCAATGAATTTTATAGTGATTAATCTTTACTAAAAGTTTATTCATTCTTATATAATACAATTTCTTATATATTTATTGTTGCTAGAAGAAAAAAACTCAATTTCTCATAAATAGTTACTAACAGAATAAGGTTGGTACGTAAATTTATGTTATCTATTAAAATTTTCAGATGCATCGTCATTATTGACAAAAGGAAAGAGATATATGCAAACCTATTTATTACCTATGGATTGAGGTCGGTGGGAAAATAAGAAGCATGGGTGTTATTTAATTTATCGGTAAAATTAAAATGAGTAAGTATTGAAATAATTTAGAATATGTTTGCGAATTCCAAACCCCTTTCTTTTCAAATTACCAACATTATTTGCTTCCCATTGCTCCAACGCGTTTACCAGTCGCATTGTCCACAAGTCGAACATATATATTCAACACATTTGAAATCGAGATGCAATAGAAATTTGAATCTAAGATTTTAACGATAGAAAATTGTTAATCAATTAATTTAAATATTAATTTATAAAATAAAAAAATTAGTAATTACTAAAATAATTACTAAAAATTATAATTAATTACTAAATTGGTTATTAATTAGACACTAATTTAGAAATTAATTTTTTTTGGTAGAAAAAATTTTGATAGATAATTTTTAATGATTAATTTTCTTTGATAGTTAAAATTTTTGTAGCTAAATTTTAAAAATTAATTTAGAGACTAATTATAATTTTTTATTTATAATAGTGATTATATTAGTAACTAATAATTTTTTATTTTGTAAATTGATATCTAAATTTATCACTATAGTGATTAACATTCTTTTATCACTAAAATTAATTGTTAATGAGATATTTTCTTGCAGTACCCATATAATATTTTGTTCCCAAATAGAAAACTCAGGATGAAGTAACGATTCAAATTTAAAATCTAGCTTTTTGTTTTTCTAAGATTTAGTTTAAATCATCGTCTTGCTATTATTTAAAAACTAAATCGATTTGATATAAATTTTTCTTTTGCAAAACTAGCAAACACTTATTTTTCAATCTAGCTAAGATGTTTTGCTTTTACACTTCTTTACACTTCTACAAAGAAGATCAATTTAATATAGCAATTGCTTATTTTTCACTTGTATTTCAATTAAAATTTCATGCATCTCCCACTAATACCATTTGCCTTTTTATTTCTTTTTTTGGTTTTGTAGTAACTATGCAAATGGAAACATAGTTACAATGGATGAAGTGCAAATTTAAAATGGTGAATCAAGGAATGATACTAATGATGGCGATAACAAACGAATTACACAAATTACAATAAAATGTAAAAAACACAAAATAAATTTATAAAATAAATTAAAATTATTAAGGAAAGTAAATAAATTTGAATCATAAATAAATTAAAATGGTGATCCATATTGTAACAACCAACGTTAGATTAATAATTATTCCTATTTGTAGTGTTTAATTACATGATGACTACCAATTAAATGAATGTGTCTTGAGCAGTTAATTTTCACTGTCACGCTATATATTCAAACATTTCCTTTCATATGATAAATTGCCAGATAAAAGAATTGTTATTATGTATTGTTCATCGAGATTATAAGGTTATGTCTTTGATTATATATAGTTTCGAATCACATTATGAATATCTAATTAAGTGATTAATTAATTGGTTGGTTTGAATTGGATGTGGTGGCATGTTAATTAGGTATTGACGCATATATGTATGAGTTACGTATGACTCAAACCCCACATCGAGTTTGGTGTCCATTATATCATTTCCACTTGCAGAGGAGCCGTAGCATGCACTAACAACAATTAAAAACAATATTTCATGCATCATTCACATTCTCTTCTAACACAACACCCCCATTATAAAAACACACATCTCATGTGTCATTCATTCTTACCAAACTTTCTTCCTTATTTTCTTCATCAAAACAGGGAAAAAAGATGAGAGTGGCTCTTTATTTGGACACCATTTTCATCCCTTTGAGCCTCTTCATCACAGTGAGTTACCATGTCTATCTCTGCCACACCATCAAGAACAATCCTTCGCGCACAACTTACGGAATCGACAAGCTCAAAAGAACAACTTGGAGTCTTAACTTAAATCAGGTAAGTGCATATTTTTCTCACATTCATTGGAATGATATAATTCGTTAGAAATCTTACATCGACTAGAAATAAGATTAATTTACGATATATATTTGTGTGAAGGGTGATGCAAGCAAAGCTATGTTGACAGTGCAAAGCTTGAGGAACACTCTTATGTCTACAATACTCACAGCTTCTATAACCATTCTGATTAACCTGGGTTTGGCAGCTTTGAGCAACAACACCTACAATGCTAGCCATCTCTTGAGCAGTGGATTTTTCGGTTCTAAGTCGGATAAAACCTTTCTTTTGAAGTATGGATCAACGTCAATTTGTTTGGTGATGAGCTTCATGTTCAGTTCCATGGCGATAGGGTTTCTGATCGATGCCAATTTTCTGATGAATGCGTATGGGGAGTTTTTGTCAGGGGGTTACACACACACCATATTAGAAAGAGGGTTCACCTTAGCTCTTGTCGGAAGTAGGGTACTTTGTGTTGCTGTTCCTTTGATGCTGTGGATGCTGGGTCCAGTGGCAGTACTTATGGCTTCCTTGGTGTTGGTTTTTGTCCTTCATGAGTTGGACTTTGTCTGCAAATTCCCTCACAAACATAACCAATGTATCATTGCAAAATAAATTTGATTCTTTTGATATGAACGTGTTTACTCTGTTAATTTGATTCTTTGAAAAATTTTGACAAAATTTTCTTTTTTAAGAATGATTCATATAATAGAAATTCACGTTATATCTTTATTATATGTTTTAAATTTTCTGATCATTTACAATGAAAGGAAAAAGATAATGTGGTAATCACAATATATTAATTTAGTATTTTCTTGCGTTAATGTTTTCCAATTAATCTTTAATGATGTCATACTTCCCCACTCACATGTCAGTTACATGATTAGCATTACGCAACGCATTTAACTAAATTTTAAAACCAGAGGGATTAACAAAATTTGCGCAATTTTATGCGTAATGAAAAAAATAATAATAATCCAAGTTTCAAATAGAGAGATAGGAATCAGTAAACATTTAGAAATCAAAACTACAATTTGCTAACTCTACGTAAATTGATGATAAGATTAAAGAACGATTTTAAATTTTGGATGGATGGATGGAAATTAAAGAAAAACTTCATGAACAAAATCAAAACTATTTCATTTTGTAGTGATAAAAAATGATATCAAATCTTAAAAGAATGAAATAATTAAATATTCTAGACACTCAATCTAAAACTTGTTAACTTTATTAAAAAAATAAAATAAAATCTTACAATTTTATGTTAGAAAACAATTTTACATTATGTTAGATTTAGGAAAAGGAAAAACATACAAATTAGGGTTGGATACTTGTAATTATGTGTCGGGTGCACATAGAAAAGATAAAATGAGAGTGGTTGAGAATGCATATGTGTTGTGTGTAAAGTTGAGAACAAATTTCTGGGGCTATGGCAAAAGGTGTCATGTTAAACACCAACAATTTTAACACCAAAACAACCACAATATAATATTAAAAGAGAATCTAGATGATGAAATCAAAATTCTTAACTACTAACCAAGAAAATATGAATTATACACATAAAACTAAATTTCAAAGAACAAAGATTATAGAGAAAAATTGATTTTATTTTGTTTCAAAATTCTATCAGATTGAAATGTTTTTCTTTTATATTTTGTTTAGAGGTTTGAATTTGATTGTGAATGCCACGAGAACTAAAATCAAAAGGAGAAGAAAAGGAGAAAATGAGAGAGAGGAAAATTTAAAGAAAAGAGAAGAAGATATACATTCTGTATGTTTTTCTTCTTTAATGAATGAGAAAAGAAATAGCACAATGATATTATAACTTCTTTTTTTTTTTTTTTCTCTCATTTTATTTTTATTT
>Ga0214542_1001860_pt1 | contig 43623 bp, 18 predicted proteins | sample CNSS1metaG_FD_160096 | JGI IMG/M metagenome (GOLD analysis project Ga0214542, IMG submission 160096) | Root nodule microbial communities from cowpea collected in UCLA plant growth center, Los Angeles, California, USA - CNSS1 | ecosystem: Host-associated > Plants > Roots > Nodule | place: USA... | reverse complement strand
AAATAACTTTTAATTTCAAGTTGTTTTGCATTTTATTAAAATGAGTGGTGTATCATTACTTGAATTTATCTATTTTATGTTTGTTCCTGGAAAGAAACTAAGTATATAGGACAATTATTATTTGTGCATATGAAAAATGCTTTATATATCTTGTTCACGTGGGATTAAAAAATATTTAACCAAAAATACAATTATATACTGCAAAAACTTGATCAACAATCATCATGCCAATCCTTTTACTTCATGTCATATATTGCTTAAATATGTTTGATTGATGGTTAATCATCTAGTTATCTCTGCCAACCTTAGTAAAATGATTTAGTGTTTAGATTGGATTGATGGTTGTTCTCATCAAGTGATGGGAATAAATCCTTTTATGTTAAATTTCACATGATCATCCCATGTAAAAAATTTCAGGTGTATGGATGTTGTAAAAACAGTCAATTTTTTTTTAAAATAGAGCAGTTTAACGTCTGGTGTGCTCTGACAGACTTTATTTAACGTCTGACCGTACCAGGGCCGACGTTATTTAATGTCTGATGGGCTCTGACAGACGTTAAATTGCTCAGATTTTTGGCTCATTTCAGCGCGAAAATTGACGTCTGCTGTTATTGGCCCGACGTTGAATAACGTCAAACTCTTAATGGACCGACGTCAAGTGACGTCTGCTATTTTTCTGACGTTATTTTGACGTCACCCGCTACGACGTCGGTGTTTGGACAGACGTCAAAGATCGAAAATATCGGACGTTAAAAGGCTTTTTTGTGTTAGTGATAGCCGACGTCAATTGCACAAATTCATTGTATTTATAAGTTCAAAATATTTGTTAATGAAATAACCTAGTACTAACTTACATAATAAATCTATAACAATAATTTATAACAATATATAGAAGTGATTCCCCTTTTTGTGTCCATTTTTCAAAATATCGATTTTACCCCTTTAAATATAATAATTTATTAAATTTTAAAAAATTGACGGTTACTTTTACAAATTTTTTATAAAATCATATGTTTCTATTTCTTCTCTTCTTCTTTATTTATTAATGGTTATTCTTTTATTTGTTCTGATATATTTCACTTTATTTTTAATAAATATAATTTTAATATATATATATATATATATATATATATATATATATATATAAACTTAATAACATTATAATATTATCACCTATTAATATAATATCACGCATATTTAAAAATTGTATACACACAGGCGCGATAGCGCTTATCGCGCCTGTGTTACGCTAGTTATATTTTTATATTGAAATTTCATATATTCTTTATAAAGTAATTTTATTTTTTTTCACAAAAATAATTTTGGAATAAAAATCTTTTTCTTTCCAAAATTTTTGTCTATTTATTTCTTTAAGAGTTTCTTTTAATAAAAGTTGTCTTTATCCACTTATAAGTGAAACATTATTAGACATTCAATTAACTTAAAACCTTTTCTCAAATATATTTACATCTCTTATATAACTTGCACTTGGTGTATATATTAAAGTTGTTACAATATCTTCTTCTTAATTAGTTTATAATTTAATATTATTTAAGATTTTTCTTTTTGTAGAGTACATAAAGTATCCTACTAATCCTTTAATTGCCATGTGAAACTTGTATTATAGCTATGATTGAATCTTAATCTCAACATCTTTCAGTTTTATAAGTATTTGTTGTCTTAAATATTTAAGACGTTAATTTAGTGTATATGATCCATTTAATTCGTGTAAATTTCATTCTACAATATTCAACCTAGTATAGAAGTGAAATAATCTAATTGAATATCAATATAAGTGAAATTTAGAAAATAATTTCTTAAGTTAGAAGTACTTTTTACTTTGAAATTTTATTTTATTTGTGAACTCCATTTTTATATAAGGTGTTCACTTATGACTTTTCTGTAGTTTTAATAACTACTTTAATATGATTCCTCAATCTTTACTTCTAACTTCTTTAGTGAAAATATTGTTTAATTTATATATGGATTTTACCAGATGTATGAATATCATATTTAATTATGAAAAACTATATATAATTATGATTTTTTTTAATTTATTTTTATGGTAAGTAATTGATTTGACATAATATGTAAGACAGAATAATTTAGTTGTCTATGTAATTTTTTAACATTTTTTTCTGTCATTTTTTCTTCAGCTAATGAGTTTATTATTCCAAATATTTTACATAAATGTTTATATTCTTTACTATTAGAATTGTTATACAGTATGAATTATATATGATATAAAGTTTTATTTTATTTAATGGATTTTATCGATATATATTATTGGAATTGTTATAAAATATGAATTCTAATATAAAATTTTATTTTAGATAAGATTGATGTTCAATATTATAAAAACTAAACATTTCTTTTTGCTAAGGAGTTATATTATTATCTTTTATTTTTTGTATGTATTTATTTGTGTATGAGTCAGACAATTTAATTGTTTTTATTTAATATATTTATTTTTATTATTAAAAAGGTTTTAAAATAGATTTTTTTCTGAACATACATCTTTCTGCATTATTGAACGGATGGATTAAAATATAATTATATAAAATAATGTTTAATTACTTGTTTGTTTCTATTTTTGTCAAAAAAAAGTGTTAAATTGATCACTCAATCTTTTGTCTTAATTTAATTTAGTTTTGAATTTTGAAAAATTAATGAAATTTTATTTTTTATATTAAATTTTTTGAAGCAGATTAATGAGTTTTTATAAAAACTGATATTAGAATTATATTAATTACACAAAAAAATAAATCATCATTATTAACTCTTTCAATTTTGATGAAAAATTATGAATCCATTCTAAGATATTCAACAAAAAATATTAAATTGTATCAATTTTTCAAAATTAGAAAGGACTAAAATAATATTTTTGAACAAAAACAAAGACAAAACGAATAATTAAATCTAAAATAAATATATTTTTCAGATGATAAAAAAAAGAAAAAATATAAAAGCTAAAAAATGAGTGAAAGTTGCAAATAAATAAGGAAGCAAGGTTAATTCATAATTAAATATGTTAATATTTTAATAATATTTGTTTATATTTCAATAATATAAATCATTAATATATATATATATATATATATATATATATATATATATATATATATATATTATACTTGACATTTTTAGAGAGAAGAAGGATAAACTTTATTTTATTTTATCTTATCCGATAATAAAGTTTGTAAAAAGAATTGTTTGCTATCATAAGAATTTATATTTTTTTATGAAATATCACACTTATAAATGCATGACTCATGAGTCTAATATTCTTATGCATTACAGGGAAGCTCAAGCACATTCTGAACATAATCTTATTTCATTGAAAAATATATATATTTATTAGTAACTAATTTTAGTGATCAAAATTTATTAGTAACTATAATGATCAATTTACTTACCAATTTACAAAATAAAAAATTATTAGTTATCAAAATACTCACTATTATGAATGAAAAATTATAATTGGTCTAAAAATTGATTTCTAAAGTTTAACTACCAAGGTTTTAGTTACAAAAAAAAATTGATCACTATACATTAACTATCTTAGTTTTTACTACCAAAAAAATTAGTTTATAAAGTTTCTAATTAATTAGTGATCAATTTAGCGACCAATTATAATTTTTTATTCACAATAGTGACAATTTTAATAATCAATAATTTTTTATTTTATAAATTAATATTTAAATTAGTCACTATAATAACTAACAACTTTTAATCACTTTGCTAATGGAACATTTTATTGTAGTGTTTGATCTTCCAAAAAAAAATAATTGATACATAATTATGAGCTTCTAATATAATAATACATAATCTATATTACACTTTATTCAAAATATTATCACTTATTAATATAATATTATAGATATTTAAAAAATATATATACACACAGAATAATAATATAATGTCTATGTTTACCTTAATAGTATGAAAGAGGTTGTTAAATTGGTAATTTTTAACATGGTATCAAATTAGCCTCTCTCTTTTTTTTCTTTTTCCATAGGTGGCTTTGAAGAAACACTCTGGCGTTATCCATGTGTTGTGTGTCCATAGTATATACAAAACAGCATCATAATAGGAGCCATTGAATCGCACGGTTATACATGTATATATAGGTTTCTCTTTCCTGAATCCCTTGACGTAACGCACGATTTCCCCTCGGTTCTCTATTGTGTCTTGTAATATTATGTAATCTCATCACCCGCGTACGTTCACCCTCGTCTCATGGCTCCGCTTTCGTATTCCTGATCATTCTTCATCCATCTTCTTCTTTTTCTTTTCCTTGCGAGGGTCATGGAATCGAAGAACAAACCCAAGAGGTCCTTATTCACGTGTCTCAAACCAGCCACGTGTCTCATGGATGTGTTGCCTTCATCACCCCCTGCGCCCAAACGCAGCGCCAGGGATCCCTTTCTCTCCTATCTCGCCGTCGCTGACAAGCACGGCGCCGTTTTGCCCGCCATGCTTTCCTCCATGTTCGGAGTCGGAGATATGTTTCAAATTCGCCGGAGAAAGTGGAAGGCCATCAGATCTGCTTTGAACGAAACCTCTTTGGTATCCTTTCTTCTTCTTTTCATTTCTCATATATATTAATTTCCTCTTCTCGCTCCGATAATCTCAATTTGTTTTTTATGGTTTTCGTAGATGAGGTTGGTTGTTAAAAGAAGGAAAGCAAATAAGAACAGATTATCCTTGTCATCAACATCAGTGCACAAAGAAAACACTGAAAAGATCTCAGCCCCTAAACCTAATAAAAGCGGTTACGGAACTTGTTCAAACGTTGCATCCCCTATTTGCTCTTCATCTTCACGCGCCTCTTATCGTCTAACCTCCTCCGTTTCTTCACTGAGCACCGGTCACGTTTCGAGGTTTTCCGCTCCGCAAGCACTGCCATCACCAAATGTTGTGGCGAAGCCGAAGCAACGTGGCATCGATCAAGATAAGAAAGTAGTCTATGATTCAAACATGGCTCTGTGTTTTGTGCTTTCATTTATTCTGTTGATTTTGATGGTGTGGGGAAAATTTATTGCTATACTATTCACTTCGTTGTGGTTGTATCTTGTGCCTCGTTGTGGAAGAAGAGCGAGATGCAACCAGGGTGATTTGTGTGAGGGGAGTGAGTTAGAGATGGCTAAAAGTAATAGTACTAAGAAGAAGGTTGTTATCTATGGAATAGGTGATTAGGATTGTGAGGAGCCATAGTTATCTCTCTCTTACCTTCTTCAGGCTCGATCTCTTCGAAGTTTCGAAGTCAGATAGGGGTGGGGGGTATGGTAATGTTTATTCGTGGGATATGGGAAAACCTTGTTCATGATCTTGGTTTAGAATTTAATCAATTGATTGTGCAAGATATGGTTTCTTAGTTCAATATCTATTCTCCTATTTTAATTAATTTCCTAGATTTTTTACAATTTATTTCAGGATTTAAACTCTTTTGGTAAATAAAATATGAAGTTAAAATTTTTTATGGATATAAGATGCAAAGAATTGATTACACTTGTGATTACACCTATTCCATCTACTCCAAACTCGCCGATCAACCCAAAACACCTTCTTAAAAGTCATAATAATTAAAAACACCATAAAAGCCATAATAATTGAACTAAACTCTGATTTTTGCTTCATAGTTATTAACTAAAAAATCATAATCATCTAAATAATTTTTAAAAAATAATTACTGGACACCTAAAATATTCATCAACATTTTAAATACATCTATATGTGTAAAAAAAAAAGAGATAAAAAGTAAATATAAATACTTAATACATATATAAAAAATATATAAAATTAGGGGCAAATTGAAATATAAGCATAGACAAACGCTCTTTATTTTGTTAAAATCATTATCAAATGTGAAAAAAAAAATTTGGACTCCTTAATCCCCTAATATATTTTTCCTAATTTTCCACCCTTATTTATTTAAAAGATTCATCGATACTTTAAATATTTTTTAATTAAAATCTGAAATTAAAGTTCCTAATTTTTAATTATAACATTCAATTAATAAAATTATTTATAGATAATATAATATGTTTATATTATCTTTCTCTCCTAAAACGTGCAATAAACCATTACCATAAATTTCTCTTACTCCAATAAAATGCAACTCTACACCTTCCTTTCTCTCCTAAAAATAATTCTTAATTGTAAAATTAATACCAAAATATGTATCATAAATAATTTAGTATCATTTTCGATGGTATCATAAATGAAAACTAAATTTCCTGTGGAATCAAATGGAGTTTATACGTGTATCATTGTCTATCATTCACTAATATCACCACATAATCTAATACTACTAACCACATAATCTAATATTACTAACATGTTTCTCATTTATAACAACACTTTAATATTACACTGAGAATCTCTTTGTATATGCCTATGTCAAATCTTTATGTCTTGGCAACAACGATTCTTTCTCTTACATCCACCTCACAACTCTTAATATTACTGCTATAATAACTTTTTATAACATTTAATTCTAAATAAATAATTGTTTATTATAAATATTTTTTATAATTAAAATAGTCAAATCAAAGTTATAAATAACTTTTATGGTGCCAAACTATAATTTTTTATGCTTTGATACGAGTCTAGGAATTATATTCATAAACACCAAAAATCATTAAAATACAAAAATCCTCCGATTTAATACATAAGATTATTTAATTTATATTTTAAAATAAGTTGTCCCCATTAAAATTAAATGGTTCATATTTTTAGTTTTGGATGAACTTGAAAATATGTTTAAAATCATTAAAAGAATTTACATAATTACTATCAAAATTTGACTGATGAAAATAAATATGTTGATAAAATCAAATTTACATTACAAAACTATCTTCAATTAAAAATCAATTTTAGAAACTAAAAATAATTAGTCATTATAGTGACCAATTTAGATATCAATTTATTAAATTAAAAGTTATTGCTAAAATAGTCACTATTATAAATAAAAAATTGTAATTAATCTTTAAAATTAGCTACCATGGTTTTAGCTACCAATGAAAATTGATCACTAAAAATTAGCTAATTTTAAAAATCAATTTAATTATTAATTATAATTTTTTTATTCATAATAGTTACTATTTTAGTAACCAATAATTTTTAGTTTGTAAATTAATATTTAAAGTGGTCATTATAATCACTAATAATTATTGGTCACTAGAATTGATCATTATTTAAAAGTTTTCTTATAGTATTATCGATGAATTTTATCAATAAATTTAGAATTTTAATTATTGACAAGAATATTCATTACTAAATTTAAATTTTTTAACCATTTTATTCCTTTATGTAACATATCTATCAATAAATTCTATTTGTAAATTATGTTAATAATTTATAACTGTTGCTATTGAAGAATTTGTTCATCGATAAATTTTGTCGATAAAAATAGTGGCACACTTTTTGTTTTGGGTTTTGACCAATTCTTGTAAAATCCATTAATAATTTATAATTCTTATTATCGACGACTTTGTATGTCGATAAATCCATTGGTAAAAAAAATAGCAAATTTTTTGCCAAATCTAATAATTTTATATATATATATATATATATATATATATATATATATATATATATATATATATATATATATATATATATATATATATAAAATTAAGTGTGATGAATGGAAAGAAGAATAAGAAAAAAAGGAGGAGGAGGTGGAGAAGTCGATGCCAATGGCAACAAGGTGGTAACATTGCAACAATGGAATGGTGGTGGTGGTTAGGGATGGGACAAGGACGAGTTTCATTATCTCATACTCATTACCAAATAAAATATTCATCTACATACCCATACCCAATGAATATAAAGTTTTTTTCCATCCCCAATGGGTACCAGTATACTCGTACTTGTGTTTGTACCTGTTTTCTTACTATTTTAATATTAATTAATTTTTATAAAAAAAGTCACGACAAAGGAAATATAATATTATCCAAAAGACGTATTCTAGTTTCTTTGATTTCAAATTTAGAAAAAATTTATACTAGAGTACGGAAAAAAAATTCATGACAACTATTGTGTCCCCTTACTTTCAAAAGCAATGGTCTCAAGTAGGCTTTTGTAAAAGCCCTACCCCGGGAAAAAAGAAAAAAGAAAAGAAAACTATTTTATGATGTTGGAAAAAGGGTTGTGTGAAGTACATGAAAATTGTGGAGCATACTCATAATAACATTCACATGTAGTTGTTCTCTTAGGCTTGGTGGTGTTTTTGAATCTTCATGGAAGAGTGCTTTAAGACTGAAATTTATTTGTTAAAAGTTATTCATGTACATTGTTATTTATTGGACCATACTAATGTAGAAGGTAGATGATGTATAGGTTGTAGAAGATGTTAAGTTATGCTATAAGGAATTCTTTTTGATGTATACTAGAAAAGTAGTTTCAATATCTGGTTTGGTCTTATATTTCTACAATTGGAACAAAATTTACAAAAATTGTACAAAGATTCTTTCCCATCACCCTAATTATTGACCCATGTGGTCCACACATGTGTCAAATTTGGTTCGTTAATTTTGTTTCAACAATAGTCAACCTATTCAAGCACTTTGGTGGGCCTGTAATGAAATTGGTGGTGGATAGGAACTACAACCCATTGCTTATTAAAAAAAAGTAGATGGTCAAAAGGTTTTAAAAAATAGTACAAAAAGTCCTTTCTTGGTCCCCATTTATTTATAGGCTTAATTATCATTTTGGTCCCCTAATTTGTTGGTTTTGTTCATTTTGGTCCCCTTATTATTTTTTTGTTCAATATTGTCCTCTAATTATTCAAAAAGGTTCAATTTGGTCTCTGCCGTTAAGTTGACGTTAACACTGTCTTCGTACATGTCACGTGTCATTTTGTGGAATTTTGTAAATTTTTTTATTTTTTTTATTTTTATTAAAAATAATAATAATAAACCGTCACGTGTCACTTTATGGTTATGACACGTGTCAATTTGAGATTGTTTTATTTAAAAAAATATATTGTCACGTGGCATGTCATGATTGTGCCACATGTCAAGCTAACATTGGTTGTTTTCAATTTAGTCCTCTATTTGAATTTTTGATTCAATTTAGTCTCCCAATTTTTTAAAATGATTCAATTTTGTGCTCTCCAATTTGAGACTAAATTAATAATTAAGCTTAATTACAATTTATACATTCATGTTAAAATATTTTTTTATCATTTATACATCAAATCACTCCCTAAATACTCATATTATTTTATTTCTTACATTTTTCACTTGTAATTTTTTACACTTAAAATTTTGTACACATGTAAAAAATAATAATTTCAATAGTTAGATGGAGTAATTTGATGTATAAATATAATAAAAATTATTTTAACATGTATATATAAGTTGTAATTAAGCTTAATTACTAATTTGGTCTCAAATTAGAGAGGACAAAATTGAATCATTTAAAAAAATTGGGGGACTAAATTGAATCCAAATTGTAAATAGAGGGACTAAATTGAAAACAATCAATGTTAGTTTGACACGTGGCACAATCGTGATATGCCTAGTGACACTTTTTTTTAAAATTAAAATAATTAAAATTAAAAAAAAAATTATCAAGTTGACACATGGCAGAACCATGACGTGACACGTGACAAATTTTTTTAAAATAATAAAAAAAATTAAAAATTTTAAAAAAAATTTTAAAAAAATTTTAAAAATTGAAAATTCCACAAAATGATACGTGGCATGTATGGAAACGGTGTTAACGTCAACTTAGCGGCAGAGACTAAATTGAACCTTTTTAAAGAATTAGAGGACCAAATTAAACCAAAAAATAAAAAGGGACCAAAATGAATAAAACCAATAAATTAGGAGACCAAAATAATAATTAAGCCTTATTTATACATGCAACAATTATCTATGAGATCTGTTGGACTTTTATTTTGGAAAACACTCAACCTATTCAACCACTTAGGGTTCATAAGCATTGAATTGTAATGACATTGGTGATGGATAACAAGTACAAGTCATTGGCTTGTTAAGAAAAAAGTTTAATGTAACATTTGACATAATTGTACAAAAACTCTTTTCTCCTCCCCACTTATTTACACATGTGCAACACTTATCTATCATATAAGTTCTGACTTTTGTTTTGGAAAACACTCAGGCCATTGAAAATGTTAGGGTTCATAGACAGTGAATTATAATGACATTGATAATGGATAACAAGTACAAGTCACTAGCTCTTTAAAGAAAAGTTTAATGTAACAACATTTCAAAATATTGTATAACAATTATCTATTAAATTTGTTCTAATATTTTTTTTAGAACAATCAGCCTATTGAAGCACTTAGGGTTCCTAAGCAATTAATTCTAATGACATTGGTGTTGGCTAACAAGTACAGGTCATTAGTTCTTTAAAGAAAACTTTAATGTAACAATGTTTAAAATATTGTACAAACACTTCTTCCCCGCTCCTCACTTATTTACACATGTGCAACCATTATTATCAAATCTATTCTGACATTTTTTCCGGAGAACACTCGACCTATTGAAGCACTTGGGGTTCATAAGCAATTAATTTTAACGACATTGGTGGTGGCTAAGAAGTACAATTCGTTGGTTCTTTAAAGAAAACTTTAATGTAATGTTTCAAAATCGCACTCTCTTCAATCAATTATTCTCATGACTACATTCACCAACTTCACCACTTTTATTTATCATTCTTTTACTCCAAACACTGACGACAACCAACACAAGAGAAGGAAGAATCACATAATCAGATGTATGCTTCATTCACAAACCAAGGACGAAGCATTGGATGCTGACCTATGCTTTTCCTATGCTTCCTTCAATTTAGAAGCCAACTAATTAAAACAGAGGTATGCTTGGTTCACAGACGATGGACGAATAAAAACGACAAAGGATGGTGACCTAGGTTTTTCTTTTGCTTCCTTCTATTTGAAATTCATCCAATTAAACACACCCAATTTCGTCTCTACCTTAAAGAAGAAACAAACCGGTCAAGACTTAAAAGAAAATAAAGAAAAAATGTTTCAAGAAAAAGGCTCGTAGGTAATTTGTGTCAAATGTGTGAGTTCTTGCGGAGACAAATAAAAGACATTAGGGACACAAATAATGCCTTACCCCAATCCTTGATCTCTCGAGCTAGCTCCTTCCCGGTTTGCACATGTCATTTGATAGCGTACACGACTTGGACCGTTATGGGGTTACCTGCGGAGAGGGCTCCGACGATCAAGTCAGCAAAAAAGGCTCTCAAAAAATCAAATATTGTATTAGGGAATTAATGAAAGCATACCCCTTAATTGCTGGGGTTCACGTGTATTTATAGAGTCATTAATCGTGGCTACCACCTTTATGGACTGGGCCAACACTTGGATTCTAGATGGGCCTAGGCTTGGCCCAGGCCCTGGGTCAACGTATGTTGGTACTAGAGGCCTTATTTGCGATATTCTAAATTAGGTGTTACCGGTTCATTACGTACAGTCCTTTATAGGGGGCGGCTTGGGCCGCTATATTCTACTTGAATGGGTATTGATATATTACTTTTATTTATGGGGCTATGTCTAGACGGTTTTGGTCGTGTACTTGCCTTAGTCCGCCTAGGTATAATGTGTAAGAAAATGTGTTGAAATAACATTTTGGTTTTATTTATTTTTGACATATTATATAGGTTTTAGTCTATATTTTGAAATCCGATGAATATTAATTTTTGGGTGAGTATGGTGTGCTTAAGTCTTAACGTGTAATGTATATGAGTATGATATATGAAGTCCCAATGTCCGTTAAATCTTCTCCTTCTTTGAGTTCAGAGGTGATGGTTGGCATGACTATGACCATGACCATGACCAACTTCTTCCTAAAGCCCCATCTCATTCCCCTTCCCTCAAAATTCTTGTTCCCTAACACATTCAAACCCTCCCTTGCTCTTTCCCTTACAACAACTTTCTTCATCCCACACTTCTCCACAACCCCTCTCTCCTACGGACCCTCCCTCCGCAAAGGTACCATACCCTCCCACTCCCAATCCCAATCATCCCAAAACCAAAACGATGTCGTCCTCCGGGAAGAAGCCTTCACCCGCGTTTTCCTCCTCGCCGCTCTCCGCATCCCCTCCGCCGAATGCTCCGCCCTCGAAAGCCGCCTCCGCGGCCACCTCCTCAACTGGCCCCGCGTCCGCAACATCGCTCGCGTCCCCGGCGATGACCTCGACCCTAGCCTCGCTCCTCTCTTACCTCAGCCAATTAGTGGCGATGGCGAATTCGAAAACGAAGAAGAAAGAACTCTCGTCTCAGTGCAGCGCCGGATCCATGGCAAGGCCGACGGAGATGGCGACGTTCTGAGTCCCGTTCTGTACCGCGACAAACTGGCAAGGACGTTCAACTCGCGCGGATTCGTAAAGTTCCGGAACCTCGCGAAGATTTCGCGGCCGAACAGGAATAAGAAGAGGAAGAAGAGGAAGGAGGCGATGGAAGTGGAAGACGGTAGGCGCGTGGGGCAGAACGATTTTGCCGTGGTTGAGGTTGTTGAGGAGGAAGAAGAAGAAGATAGTGTTGGTATGAGGAAGTTGCTAGGAGAAGAATTTGTCAGTAGCAAGTGGAGGGGCTCGACGAGGTTGCTGCTTCTGGACGAACGCTACGCGGGTAGCGGTGTGGAGGAGCTGCCTGAGGCAATTAAGGTGGTGCTTCTGTTGTTTCAGTAGTCACTCTTTTCTATTCTGTGAGTTTTCACTTTTTGCATATAAGCCTTTTCTGTGCCAATTGTTGTGTTATCAGTGTGATTTGTTTTTCAACTTTTTTTGTGTACATTGGCGAAGAAAATAGATGATTATAATTATAATGATTAAGGAACGTTTGGATAAACATTTCAGTAAACACTCTTGGGAGTAGCAAAATGAGATTGAAAAATAAAATAAAATTCTAAAATTAGTTTAACCATAGACATTAACATTTATAGAAGCTGACGTGAGAGAACGTTTACAAATTAGTTTATGTATAAACTGGTTTTAGTTTATGAAGGAACTCATTTAATTTTTCATTTTTATTTTCTTGTCTTTAAAGTATTATGAAAATGTTTATCCAGACAGGTTCTAGGCATGTTCAAATCATGCATGTGATTGGTGATGCTGTTGGTACAGCGAAGTTCCTTGTAAATGCTCTAGCATTGAATTAGGGAAGTCACATATTTTCTGTTTACAAAGTTGACTAGATTTACTTCTCTGTGTTTAGCCATAATGTAGCTTCCCTTGACAAATTTTTGTGAGAGAGTTGTGTGGGTTCTAATCTGTCATTCATTTGACTGAAGGTATGTATGGTCAAAGAGCAATCATTTTACTTGGTAGTGCACAACCTTATCTAACCCAGTAAGGAGGGATTTCTTTTTTAATTTATCGTGGCAAACACTTCTATGGAACTGGGAGGTTTCTTTTCCTGCTGTTGGTCAAATTGGATGGTCATTAGTAATAAAGGAGGTATTCAATCCATAAATATGCAATACATTGTGATGCTATGGTGTATGTAATCTGAAATCATATTGGTCTAACTGTCATGACCTCTTGTTTGACATTCTTTTTAGTTTATGCTTTACTCAGGCTATCTTGGCCTTGGTGTAAGTTTAGGGTTATTTTGGTAATACTTGCGGAAAGCTTATATTGTTTGTCCTCGAAGTACACAGTACCAATCTTATTTAACCGCTCATCTACAAGTTTCAACAGTGGTTGGTCAAAGGTGAACTAGTGAGCAGTTACCAAACTATATTTAGTTTAGAATTTTCATTAGATACTTATACTATTATTGGCCTGATGTTGGGTATCTCCTCATTTTTCATGCTCCATCTTAGTTTAAAATGGGATAAATCACAATTATGTGCATGTTTTTTTTATTAATAATTTTTTTTTCTATGTGCTTTTGGCATCTAGTATTTTATCCAATCACTTATATTTTCATCCTGTCTATAGGCTGTTTTGAAGGAGTATGCAGAAAAGAGTACAATGTTGACCCTTGAGCTAGTTAGATGCAAGCTGACACTATTCTATGATTACTGGCAGATGACAGAGGTATATTATACCAAGGACACAGTATTATACACATAATCTATGTTTTGGTGTCTACATCTAAGTTTTCCTTTGTACATCCGGGTCACATCTGTGTTGGTCTATCACAATAAAATGAACTTCTCACCCATATGATTGGCTTGACTTGGACATTTACTTCTAATAAAAGTAGCATGACATTTCTGTTTCATTCCATGTTTTTTAACTGCAGGTACAAATTTTGTCATCTTGTGAAGATAGTTTAAAGTTATAGTCGATGTTTGATTTTGTTGGGAAATCCTACTACATCCCCTCAGTTCTTGGAGTGCGACTTATGCTGTTGTTGGGGAAACTTTGTGCCAATTAATTTTATTTCTAATAAAAATTATATGGCAATTCTGTTTCATTCCATGTGTCTATTTTTTAACACAACTAGAAATTTTGTCATCTTTTGAAGATTGGGTTTTAAGTTACAATTGATGTCTGGTTTATATTGTTGGGAAGCTTCATAGCCTGTTTCAATTCTTGGAGGTCAACTTATGGATTTGTTGGAGAAACTTCACTTAGTGCCAATTGATTTTAAAAGGAAATCTGATATGGTATTAGAGCTTATAGCTCATGTTGGTAATTGTCTATTATTTGATTGGCTCACTTGGTTTAGTTGGAATTTTGTGGAGGGGATACGGGAAGTCTCACATCACCTTCCTTAATTGTTCAAGTATAACTTATCTATCTATTGGGAAACTTTGCTTAATGCCATTGGTTTAGTATACATTTTGACATGGTATTAGAGCCTGTAGCTCATCTTGATAATTGCCTATTCTGGTAGACTCTTCAGTTCCGGTAGACATCTAGGGAGAAGGGGTTTTGGGCAGTCCCACATCAGCTCCTGCCTCAAATTTAGAGTGTGGCTTGTGTATTTGTTGAGCAACTTAATTTTATTGCACTTGGTTTTAACATAAAATCTGATATATATATCAGCAATTATATTTTAAATTTAAATTCATATTCATGTATGCAACCAAGAAACATTTTTTGTTACCAGTTTTACCTGTTTGGTGTTCTTTATTGAACTTCAACTTGTGAATAAAATAAAATGATCAGGTCAATATTATTGTTGCAGGTTTTGGAGACCTTGCTGCCTGAGGGTATGATTATTCCTTCAGCTTTTGAGACTGTTGGTCATATAGCACACTTAAATTTGAGGGAAGAACATTTACCATACAAGAGGCTAATAGCAAAGGTTTTTGTTTTAGAAATAATTTTTTGTTATTGCATTAAATGTGAAATGTAAAATGTATTACAAATTCTTATCTTAGTTAATTTATGAAACGCTACTTTCAAATTCAGGTTGTGCTGGATAAAAATAGGCCAAAGATACAATCGGTTGTGAACAAGATTGATTCCATTCAAAATGAGTACAGGACTATGCAGCTTGAGGTTTTAGCAGGGAACCACTCTCTTGTGACTACAGTAGTTGAAAATGGAATTCGCTTTCAGGTTGACTTAGCAACAGTGTATGCTCTTATTTCCATCCCTGACCAACTTAGAAGGCTTGATTTACTAATTGCTCAATTAATGTCATTTCATGAAATTTGTTTGGTATTGTGTAGGCATAACCTTGATGAAATACTCTGATTGTATTCTGTTTATGTAAGACTGGTGAAACAATTATATCCTTACCTGATCTGAAATCTATGTGTAGACTAGGAACCATGTGATAGGTAGAGACCAGCTACAAAGAGAAACTAAAAGGAAGGACTTACGTATGAAAATATTTCTATTACAGTATCATCAGAATCAAAGATTCTGGTATATTCTGTGTACAATGGTATATAAATGAAAAAGACTGACAGTTCCCATTCCAACCCTAATTCCAGCCTGCCTTCTTGTCTTCTTTGGCTTATAATCTCTCTCTCTCTCCACAACAAATCCACAATAAGCACTCCCCTCATGCTCTGCTGCTAGGTTTGTAAATAATCTTTCTTTGTCTCTACCTAAAATTGACCAGGTCGTCACACCTTTTACCTCTCCATATATACACCACAGTCATCTTGGGCCGTGGGGCTGCTTCACCATTAAGGGTGTGTTCGCTTGGTAGGATAGATTTAAAAGAGAGTATGAAGATGAATTTGTGTTAATTTGAGTGGATGAATGTGTTTTTTTGAGTGGATTTAGAGGGTAAAAAGAGTGGATTTGGAGATGAATTTTGTAAAAGTTAGTGAGTGATTGATTGATGTAATAGATTAAAAAAAGTTTTAATAGATAAAAATTTGAAAATTACTAAAATATCCTTGATGGTAAAAATAAAATAAAATGATAATTAGATCAATTAAAAATATTAAAATTTAACAATATAGTAATTATCATTAATTATTATACATATTTATATATATTTTTATTATTATTATTTGCTTTTTAAAAACAAACATGGTCCAAAGGAAGAAAAACCATACTGTCATGGATCAAATCCACTCTGCAATGGATTTGGAAGACCCATTAGTTTAATAAAAAAGTGTATTTGGGACTATCATGGATCGGTTCCGGTTGCCATGGATCGAATCCACTCTCACATTTCCTCATAGATTGGTTCTGTCCTCATGGGATTGGATCCCTCTGCATCTCTTTCCTTTAAATTATTGCTAAAGGCAGACAATTAAAAAACAATGGATACAATTAAAATTTTTTATGTAACTAATATTACAATTAAAAATAATTACATAGACATGAGAAGTAAAATTGTAATAAAATATTCACAAAAAATAGTTATAAAATCTTTTAAATTTTATTGTTATAATCATACAATACAAACACTCTGAATTTTTCATCTCGACTGTTCATTATGGATAGTTTCTTGTAGATCATGGAAATTAAAAAGTTGGTTGAAGATAAGGTTCCATTGGTTAAAGTGGCAAAAAAATGTATATACAGAAAACAGTTGCAAAACTAATCTCCGATATTCATTGTTATAGATTACTAAGGCATTATCTGTTTAGATTGATTTATACCTTTCAAGTAAAGGTAGACGATGAGCCAAAATCTTATTTAGGAAGGAATAGTTCTGTATTAGGAAGTTTTTAATATTAATTTCAGATTAGGAAATTTTAGGTAATGGCGTTATGTTTGAGTGTTAGATAAGTCAGTGTTGTTAAAAAGCAGTTATGATGGCGTGCCAGGTCTCATGTGGTGCCCATACCAGATGTAGCTACCATGGCAGAAATGGTGGAAATATGGGTTAGGGTTGTTTGACCAGATCCAACCCAGTCCTTAATTAAAAAATCCCCTAGAAAACCAAATCGAGGTCCCAAACATTAAACAAAACTTAAACTGCTTCTGTAATAGGAGGCTTTGATAGCCTAGAATATAATTTGGACAGATACTATTCTGTTTTAGGAAGATTTTAGGTTATTATTATATTGATTTGGATTAGGCAGTTATATGTTATGATTGGTCTGTCCAAGATAGTGAATCTTGGTTATTGGAGGAGTACTAAAGTTGGATATATTCGGGTCTCTGCTGGACACGATACCCATTTAGGGTAAGAAACCTTACTTTGTTTCATCTTACTTGACAAGACCCATTAGCCCTAAATAAAAAGGGTGGATATTAACTGTTTCTAGGTTGATAAATATATATCTACAATATCATTGTAACAACACATTGAATGCTTCTAGCTTAGAGTCTCTCAATATCTTTAACTAGAACAATGATGCTACTGCTACAGTGATATACAGGTTGTGCTAAAGATTTGTAAAAGGCAACTAAGGCATTAGATTGTTATTCTGTGTTTTAAAGGTGGAAACTCTTTGGTAGGGAGACCCTGTTTTTGTACCCAAATCTGGCCTAAAAAAACAAGATTATTTCCATTATTATTCTGCGTTTATATCTTGAGTAAAACACTAGATAGGTTGCTTTGTCTCACTGGACCTCAATGTTGTTCAATAAAATAGCGCTTTAATATGGTGTTTTTGACTCCTCTGCCATTGGCAGCTTGTGAAGTGAGGCCAGTTAAAATGCTGGCACAGGCTGCATGTTTATGTGGCAGAACTTTGGCTTTCGGCCATCTGTCATTGATAACCTTACCGGACCTACAGTATTACAGTATTGCATGTGAGTCAGTTACTGGTTTCACCGTTTGCATATACTGATTATTGTTGTGAAATTTCATTCAAGGAATATGGGGTCTAAAATAAAAGGTAAATTAATATCTATTTTTTTCAAATTTCAAAACATACCCAGGAAATTAGGTAAAAAATAAATTGAAGAGTATGAATGACCACTTTTGTTTCCTTTCTTCTTTTTGTGCAGATATTGGAGTTCTAGGCTTGGAACTGAAAGACAAAGGCTTCTGAGTGGTTTCACACGGAAAGATGTTGTCTGTATGTGTCTACTCTTGTACAAGATGCATACTTATGTTATCATCACTTTCAATTTCTTTCATTATTGTCTCTTTGATTGTGGAATATAGCTGGTCAGGGCAATCTGATGTCAATTTCTACCCAGATTTAGTACTTATTCTAACAATGTCCATGGAGAGACAGCAACGGAGGATGATGGTTGATGCGGTGGACAACTGCAAATTAAGAATGGAAAAATGATAGAAAAGGGTTCCAAAGATTGATTGATATCTTTGTTGTTCCTGGTTATTTATAGAACAGTACTACATCAGGAATACCAATAGTGTAAAAAGAGAAGACTCTATCTAAGTAATTAATGTTAATAGGCAAAACAGCTTTTTGGGACTGACTTCTTAACCTATCTGATGAAGTTGGATAATCAAGATAAATTATTCTAACACATAAGATCATCAAATTCCTATACACAGAATCTGAACGCAAGTATGTCATCGAAGATGTAATTCTTTTGTAGTTTTCCAAATTTAATTCATGTGCATATCACCTGTTGGATAGTATTTTAGAGAAACTACTTAGACATTGAAATATACAAGACTGGCCAGAGATAAAAAATTCCGGAGGCTTGTTATGAATTTTCCCTAATCATTTGGTTAATTTAGGTAATGAATACCAAGTCTGCACTAACTTCTTTTAAAAGTTGCTGTCAGAGGTTTGAAATATTAACATATCCTTCCCCCTTGCATTATTATGGAATGTTCTTCTTTATGTTAATCGTGACGAAAAGAATATTCAAGGCTTGCTTATACATGCATCAACATTTGACAGGTGATGTTTTCTCGGGAGTTGGTCCCCTAGCCATATCTGCCGCGAGGATAGTTAAGCGTGTTCTTGCTAATGACTTAAATCCATATGCAGTTGAGTATCTGGAAAGAAATAGCGTTCTAAATAAACTTGAGAAGAAGATTAAGGTATGATGCTTGTTCAATGAGTATTTCCTTAAAGATGTTTTATGGACTTTTGCACATGAAGATATAATAATGAAAAAAGTATGTTGGAATTGGAATCCAAATTTGGATTTGCTATTTCTTGGTTCATTCATGTTAAAAAGCTCTGCAAATTATTCTTCTTCAACATTTTTGGACTTCTGTAGATTTTTTAAGCATAAAACTGCGGTGAATTATCTTAAAGTGTGAAGTTAAGAAGAATGGACACAAAAACACACGAAAAAATAAAATATAAAATGGCCTATTAGGATTTGAAATACTGCATCGGGTATGTCATCAGTGTCTTCAGGCACCACTCCTTTCTTGAATTGATCATGATTCATAGGACGTGAGTGATTAATGGTTAAAAAAGACGTGCTGATTATTTTAATGTTTTTCATGAATTGATGGAAAAACCCTGGCCGAAGTTGCATTTGAATCTGCATGTGACAGCAATACTTCTCTTGATGAAATTTTCTGCCAACTAAGGTCATTTGTTTGTTTATCTAGGTCTTCAACATGGATGGGAGAAGGTTCATTAAGTCTCTTTATGCCAGTGATGTTTCTCAGTCCATCACGCAAGTGGTTATGAACTTGCCAAGTGAAGCTGCAGAATTTCTAGGTTGCCTCTCTTGACAAGACCACTATTTCTTTATATTGACAATTTTTTTTTGCACTGTCCAATTTTGATCCATCCCACACTTCTCTTCTGGATGGTACTCTTAAATACGTGGAACTTCTCTTAATTTTTCCTCCAGCAATGGTTGATAGTTTTGGAGGGTAGGGTGAATGGGGGCAAACTGTTTTTTCCTTACTGTCTGGACTATGTTTCAAGTAGTTCTGAGTAGAATGAGGGTTGCAATGGTCTGTTCACTCCTCGTTGCTGCATACATACATAAATATATTCCTTTATTGAGCGGAATTGTTCGAAACCGCAAAAAGCAGTATGTATAGATAGTTAAAGCCTTGCCAAAAAGAATGTGAAGTTGCATATGATGTTCTCGATTTAACTACAGATCATGAGTCGAAATATTCCTTATGAAGGAGATAGTAAAAGCATTATCACTCGTTCCAATATTCCTACTCTCGTTTTAATTTTTTTGTCATAAGATAATCTTACTCTATAAACCTAATGGGGGTTAGAGTAAAAGCATTAACACTTATGCTAACAAGATACTCCCTCTTTTTTCTTGTCTTGAAAATCTCTCCATATAATTGCTTAATTAATGGCTTGGTCATTGCTTTGCTCTTTGTCTATCTGTTAGTGGAGAATTAGTTTGTCTCTGAATGAGATTAGTCACTAGAGTTGTCTTATGAAGTGAACACGTGCACTGATCAGGACAGTTGGGAGTTGCTGTACTTACTTTCTGTAGGAGTAAACACCGATAATATCTATATTTAATTTCTGAATATGCTTGGCTTCCTCTGCAGATGCATTTCGGGGAATATACAAAAATAGACCCAAGGATGGCGAATATACTTTTCCTATGATCCATGTTTATGGATTCTCCAAAGCGCGAGATCCAGAATTTGATTTTCACGAGGTTGGTCGCTGATATGGTGTATATTTATGTAGGGTCTTTGATTGGACATCGCTAATCACTTTTATCTTTTACTTTGTTGTTGGTGTTATTGTTGTATGTTGAACCTTATTCTAAAGACAACATCTTAAACCTCTTCTGGTGCAGAGAATAAGAATTGCTCTGGTAGAAGTAGCAGTCAACGTAGACGTGCGACGGGTACGACTTGTTGCTCCTGGAAAATGGATGCTGTGCGCATCATTTATTCTCCCTAAAAGTGTAGCATTTGCTAATACCACAGTTGATACCTAAACAGTATTTGATTCCTTGCTCGAAGTAAATTTTGTTCCGTTGCATTAGTGGTCTAAATTGATATTGTATATATTGGTAACATGAGGTATTTACTTTTTTAATATTCCAACCTCTAGGTCTCTAGCATTACTAATTAGTGGATATAGAAAAAATAACAAGTCCTTAATATTGAATTCTAAGAGCTGCAACCGGCTTGTTCTGAGTTTAATTTAAATTGCTTTTGTCCTATTGAAATAGGACCAAATTGTTATACTATATATGATTATTTCATATCATTAATGTGATCTCGGCATATGTCATTCAAGCTTTCAAATTCTTTTAAACGTAAGGAAAAGAACGTTTATTGTACAACACAAAGGAAAAGAACGTTTATTGTACAATTATCGAATGGACCTACTACTAGTGCGACCCAGTGCCTTGTACCTATGGAAGAATGAAGACACCGCAGAGTCTCAACGACAAATCCCAACAAAAATAACATGTTATTAAATTTGAATTTCAAGACCAAAATATCTTGAACTAAATCTGATTTTGAAGTTTCACAGCAAAGAAGATCCTTTCATGTCACTTATAGTGGGTCTTGAATTTGCTCCCAGAAGTTTCTTGTACAGCTGACGCTTAGCTTGTTCATGCACAGCTAACGGGGTCCACTGCATCTCTATTCTCTCTCATCTTGGGTGTGGCCCCATGCTGCTTGACATGTCTCCTCTCAGACCTCAATTGAAGTACAGGTTGGTACTCATTTAGTTTCATTTACGATTTATGAAATGCCTTGTCTTTTTGCTTAGTGATTATAAACTAACAAGACTGTTTGTATAGTACATTGTTCCATAAATTGAGAAAAGCAAAATGATATTTGGACGAGTGAGTTACAATTTGGTGACAAAGGTTCTCTCTATGAATGTGCTAGACTAACTCTATTGTTGTTAGACGATCCCCACCCCCAATAGGACCTGTGTGTGTACACGATGGACCTTTATGATGTACATGTACGTACGTATATACGTATATGATCTGTAAAACTGTGATAGGTCGCAGGTGGAGGACAGCTGAGGGATCTGTGGGTGCGGGTTTTATTTACTGGGAGTCTGGGGCATCTGCCAGACACATTGCTTTTATGTCTGGGCCTTTTGTTTTATAATTGTTTTGCTTTAGGCAGGTCCAGCACAACTACCAGGTGACAGTGACATTTTCATGCATAAAAAAAAACACGCCCTTTCTGTTCTGCAATGAATGCTCTCTCAAGCACTACTCACTCAATTGTTTGATCCTGTGATCCCTGGATGGTCCGGGTAACACTAGCCGGGCGGCCCAGGCAGTAGAAATGCTATTCTACGATCCTGTTCCTTTCATCAAAATCTTGTGTGATACATGTACTATATATATCCAACCCTATGTATTATGTTTGTACTCCCTGCCCACTATGAAGTTGTTTGTGTGAAGGAGAAAAGTGTCCACTGTGATGGTAGGTGAGGGCAGAATGGTAAAATGCGAGAGTGAAAGCAGAGGAAATCTCAGTTCAGATTGAGATCTAAATAATGATCTCTGTGCGGGTGGTCCTTCCCTTGTGATTGTCTTATTGGTATGGATATGTGAGGGAAAGGGGAATGGGAGTTGTAGGGGAGGGTACCAAAATGGATTGGTCCTTCACAAGTTGCATAAAGCCAGAACCAACAGTTACTCTAACTGCTCCATTCCTTTATGGTAATCTCTACAAACAAACAATCTTTATTAGTTGCTTACCTCCACTTCTCTCCCTCTCCCTCTCCCTCGTTAAACCACCCCCTTTTGTAGTTAAAAAACAACTGGGGGAAGCCTCAATTCAGATGCTGGATTCCTCTATATTTATGAAATAAAGTATGGTTATATGTCTAGAGCACAGTGGTAAGACCACTTCATTCATGGCCACTCGGTTCCTCTTTTCATCCTTATTTACAAACACAAGCTTTATTTGTCGAGCCATGGTGGACAGATTAACCACCACGCATGCCCATTGTGGTTAGCTCATAAGTTTTTAAATTATGAAAATTTCCATTAAAACTGATGAAGCAATTATTTTTTAATTGTAGTTGATCGTTATATTAGTATAGTGTTAGTTAGATGTTCAATAATTCAATTATAGTTGAATCATAATTGAATCATTTGTCAAGTGATAAATAAATATAAAATTTGTGGTGTTTTTAGTCCTATATTTTTAATAATTTAATTGATATTTTGTTTACATAACACATTGTGTTCGTATTTGAAAAAACTGTAAATTTCAACTCTTGCACATGCGTTAAAATAACATGCTTATCATTTTTAGAATTCTAACATGCATATCATTGTTGTTAACATTTCAACATTGATAGACGGAATTGTTAAAATGTTACACGATATTTCTGACACTATAAAACTATTGCAGTTATTTCTAACGGATGTATAACCGTAAAAAAATTCTTTCAACAGCAAAGGGTGTAGCTACTTGTCAGGAATTTTATAACAATTTTACAAAAACTTTCAGTAATTTAAGCAGCACCATCAACCAAAATTTTAACTCAAGTATGCAAGGACTTATAATTTTTTCGTATGAAAAAATCGTGAAATGAGGACGACTGCAGGGTAAATTTGTATAAAATGATTATTTTACATCTTTCATAATTAAAATTGCATAATAAATACATTACATATAAAACTTTATATATCCTTGAATAAAAAAAAACTATAGGAACACTTTCTAGTATCAATTCAAAACACATCTGTTGCTACCAGGTTTATAATAACTTTGACCTAGTTTTGACAGATATTACTGACTTTTGACTGAATTTTGACTACTAAATTTCTCAAGTTATTCAGACTAACAACTTACCTAATTTTCTAGCCATGTAACTAATTGGTCCTGTCTAACCTTTTCCATCAATCACATATACTTAAATATCATCAAACATCCTTCCAAAATTTTGATGCCATAGCATGGTAGTTAAAAAATGAACCATTCATGCTTATGTTTATTTTGTTTTCATAATAATTTGACCTAACTTAGTGATTATGGTGATACCAAACACTGGGAATCGATAGAGTAATAGATTATTTAAAGGTTAATAATTGTTGTATAAAGTGGTCCCCAGTTAGAAAAGGCAAATGAAGGCCCCACCACAGCATCAAGAAGAGAGAGTGATCCCAAACAAACAAATGTCAATGATTTTTCTTTTCCATGCAAATGAAGGGCACAATCTGCTTTCCAGGAACCCAAGAATCCACCCATGTCTGCTCAATCCCAGCAATGCCCTCTCTCTCTCTCTCACACACGTGCCAATTCTCTCTCCTCTCCTCTCAGCCGCCTATATTCTGTACCCACCAGCCCTCCACGTGGCATGGGACCACACCTCCTAGTGGGCCCTACTACATAAGGAAAAATAGTGTTTCTCTCTTAGACCACCTTCTAATGTATGTACATCAGATACAAAAATCTTGGGTTGGTCACGCGGTTTGGGTTTTATGTCCCAAACACACACACACACACACACTCCTCCAAACCAATTCTTAGTTAAGATTTGCAATACTGGTTTGGTCTCATAGGATTTGCGTGTTGGTGTTTCACTTTTGCGAATATCTTGTAGAATACCCCCACAACATTGTTGGCGTGCATGTCAAATTTAATTGACAGATACTACTAAGTTAGTTAGCTATAGTACTGTACTTCAATTTAATTTTTTTTCACTAACAATTATTGCAGAGTCTCCTTGCATAATCATAAATAATAAATTAGAAATAATTAATAATGTGTACTCTATTTTGAAGATATTAAAGAAAAATGATAAAGGAGAGTGTAAGTCTTCCTATTATTTGAGAAATGATGAAAGATTTAGAATTATTGTATTTGATATTCACGCCTAATTTGAATTCAGTTACTTAATTAATTTGTTTAACACGGTCAAGGTTGAGTTGCAAAATACATGAATTTGTTGCAACGCATTAATTGATGAGGAACATTAGATATTGACTGGTTTAGGGATTAGGCGGTGATGAAATGATGGTGAAAGATTTTATCCACAAAGAATGACAGTGAATTATGAAACATTTTAATTGCGACCTACTATTTCAATCAACATATCACGTGATTTGGCTTTCATAACTAAGTTGTGGGTGGTGGAAAAGACATTGATCAAATACTAAAATTCCAACAAAAGAAAATACTAGCACAAAAAATTCTGAGGTAGTTAAGTATGGATATAAGTGGAAGTTGCAAATAGGATAAGTTATATAAATTTCATGATAAACTACTAAACCAACAACTTTGAGTAACACTCATTGATCGTTTTACATGATAAGGATTGCAAGATTCTGCATATTTCAGAGGCTAAGGAAAATACCAGATTGCATGGAACAAACAATCACGAAATCATACTTAAAATATCGGTAAAACTAAGAGGTAAGACTTACTTTTATTGGTCTGAATCACATGAACAATGTTGGAACTGACTAAATAAAAAGAAGAAACAAACTAATCAAATAACTAAAAGGGATAATCAGAGTTTTAGTTTGTCTTTAATATTAATGATACGATTAATAACAAGTTTAATTGCTTTATAAGGGTTTTAAACTAAGTAAGAAGTACATGAGATCCTTGATCGTTTAAGAAGTATTATAGATTGATATAACTAATGACATGTATGTTTTGGATAGAAGAATTAGTTGGATGAATGGAACATTCTTTTGAGTAGGAGTATTTCTCCATGTAAGATCACATTAAGTATATCTTGAAATCACAGGGAATTGCGTGGAAACTGTGTAGGGAGAGAAATTTTCCCACATTAGAAGGCACCACATGGGTTCAACTTTTTCTCATTTCCAAATATGAGAATAGAAAAGCCATCATTGCAAGCCTATTCCATAGGCAGATTCTCATAATTCATGATCAAATCTTACTCCATATGATTGCCAAAACACCGTTTTCTAAATGCATTACCACTTAGACCCATAGAAACTCATAATAACATGAGCATCGTGGTGATGTGCCCAAAATCCTTACTTAATTAAGACAAAAGCATTGAAAAAAAGAAAACCAAAAGAGATTGTTATCTGGGAGAAGCAGAAACATTTGGTAGCAAAAACACAAAGCAAAAACAAAACCAAATACAACACCAAAAGCAAAACACACACACACGCGCATAACCATTGTCCTTTCACCATTTCACACAGGCAGTTTCTGCTTTGTTTTCACTGAACTCTCTCTCTTTGTTTCTCTCTCTCTATATATATCTAGCACCTCCTTAAAGCCTAAAGCATTTATCAAACACATTCTCTCTTCTGTTCCATTGAGTAATCCTTTTTCTTCAAACACTTACCATGGCTTCTGAGCACAACATGTTCCATGAGGAAGAAGGAAAGGATGAAGCTGGAAGAAGCAGAAGCAGGAGCAGAAGGACAAATGGAAAGGGTCCAAAGAAGCCACCCCAGAGAGGTTTGGGTGTGGCTCAGTTAGAAAGGTTGAGGATTCAAGAGTCTTGGAAAAAGATGAGTGAAGGGTCTTCTGGAGTACTTCCACCAGTAACTACCCTCCATGATCATCATCATCATCATCATCATCAACAACAACTTTTTCAGCGCCACCCATCACCAAACCTTGGCTTTCAGTTTCAGTGCCCTCAACAACATGTGATCAGTGGAAACAACACTATTGGTGGAAGCTGGATAGTTCCTAACAGGGTTGTTGGTAATGGTTCCTACGGATCTGGTCCTCCACTTTTGGTTGGAACCCCTCTCGAGACCTCGAAAGAGCTCTCTTCAATTCCAAATCTCCATTCTCAACCTGAATGTTTTGATTTTTGCCTCAAGGTATACATCGTTCCCTTCAACACCACGGCATGTGTATGAATAAATAACTATATGTTAGGTCATTAATTTGGATGTCAACCAATCATGTTTGTCATTAACGGCTTGTGATTAAATTTTTTTTTGTTTAATTTCTGTTGAATGTTGATGATGATCCTAGTGCTGGATATTTATCTGTTCATTGTTTGTTGAGCATTTTTGTGTGTGTATGTATATTGCTGTATTTGTCTCAGAAAACACGTTTCAATGAAGACAATGAAAAGGGATCAAATGCAAGGAGGGAGAGGAGTTTAGAGATATGGTCCAATGGCCATGATTTTCTAGGATTTATGCCCCAATCTTCTGTCTCAAGCCTTGTTGGGGAAACCGGTGATTTGTATGACAAACTGGGCAGGCATGATTCTGCTAGTGCTTATGCTTGTGCAACTCCCAATGATGAGGTAGATTCACATCTATTGATTCATTTTATGATGGATGTTGCTACATATGTTTAATGTAACATTATTCTTTAGTGTATGTAATTTTTTAGAAAAATGTGTAGATTTTGAAATTAAGGTTGGATAATAAATGGGGTTATAAATTGGTTGGTTTTTTGTTGTGTTAGTGTGTAGAGGTTGTTGCGGTTCACAGGAGGGGAAACTCAGGGAGTGGCAGGGTTTTCATGGAATATGAGTTTTTCCCAGGAAAAGATGGCAGAGACACTACTCCCAAGGAGCTGGAATTGGCCACAATAGGTTCAGTTGGTGTAGATGGTGGTGAAGCTTCTTCTATCACTGCTGCAGCCTATGGAGATTCTGCTTCTAATTATATTGATTTGTCTCTGAAGCTCTCACGCTAGAAGCAGATGTAGTGACCCCCTTTTTGGTGTTTGCTCAAGTACAGCTTTTATGTTTATTTCCTTTTGTTGTTAAACTAATACCAAGCTGAGCAATTCTATGCATGTCCTCCTTAGGAAAATCCCTTCTATGACTCTATCCTACACAAGATTATGTCATTTAATATTTTCCCATTTCTTTTCTCTTCTTTGATCCCTACTCATAACTAATGTTCGGTATATATATATATATTTATATATAAATATATATATTCACATGATATTATTGTGTTGTAAGAAAACACAAGTCGTCTTTTCTTTGTTTTAATAGTTTTTCATGTGGAACAAAATGCTCTAAACAAAAAACAAACAGAAAATAACATCAGGGTTAGGCAAAGTTTTTTCTTTGTTCTGGACTCTAAACCCTAGCAACTGTTCCACATGATACAACACTTTGCAGGCATCTGTTTATTTTATTATATGTTACAAAGGGCTTTCTGTTTTAAAGTTAATTTACATCTTTTATGTGCTGAAACACATGTCTGGCATTTCTGTCTTGCCGTTTATGGGAGTTAAGTAGTGCCTTCAGAGAATGCTCCAAAAAACGTGAAAAGGGTTCATCAGAATGGATGCAAATGCCAAGGACCGACCCTACACTGCCATTCTCATCTGCCACCTACAAAAGCAGGAAAATGAATCAAAAAATGAAAGGAAAATACAAAAGAAAAAGAAAAAAAAGTGAAAACAATGCAAGAAGTTAGTACCTGAGCACAATCACCTTTTGTTTCTTTTTCCATAGTAGTAGGAGTGGCTGCTGAGTAGTGAGTAATATATACTGTATCCCTCACCAGGCTATGGCTGTGTTTGAAGCCATGCTGAGGACAAGTCTGCGATTGGTATAAATATGTTCAGGCAATAAGGTAGAAGAGTGTCAGTAGAAGTAAGGATGTGGAAGCTTTTTCCACCTCTTTTTCATAGGGTGCCTTTATCATCTTGTCCTACTTATGCTCACCTTTTTTCCTTTTCTTTTCCCTTGCTATTCTATTTCTCACTGTTCATCTCTTCCTTTCTCACTGCTCAACAACACACATACTCATACTCTCTAACCCTAAACATTCAGTTGTTGCATTGTATATATATACATGTAACTATATATATAATCTGTTCTCTAAGCATGTCATCAAAGGTTTAATTAATTTCTGTCATACATGAAAAGAAAAATGTTGAATGAGGGTCTTCAAGAGATTATATAGTTATCAGCTTATTATCCAGAAATATTAAAAAAATCTCTGGCATTAGATAAATGTGAATATGACAAATTTTGAAGAAAAGTTTTCTGGACATGTCATAGAGTTGATGCCTACTGTGAAGAGTTTGTGGTCTAAGCCTGAGAGTAAGGATTTGTAACATGTTCTTTTTGGTCAAAGTGACATGTTTAATCTGGCTTTCAGAATCATAAAAGACTATTAAACCACTGAGTTTTTGTCTTTGGTTTTCCATATGGAGAGAGAGATAGAAGGGTTTTTGCTTTATATTAATTGATACATAAAACACATACTCAAGCCCTCAATCATGATCTTCTTGAAGGATGTAATGGAGTGCTCATTATATGTTGTGTGTACTTTTTCTCCCTTTTTCATAACATGCATGATGATTGAGAAAACCTGAAGTAGGGTTTGATTTAGAATTCATCGAACTTTGATGTATTTGGTTCATATATGGTGGAAGAGAAGGGGAGAGGGAAGAAAGAATGAAAAGGTGAAGAAATATCAAAGATTCCTGAATATTTTTGTTTAGCAGAACTAAAGGAGGAAGAAATTAATATGAAAGAATATTATAACGATAAGATATAATTGATTATATTATCTCTTCAACAGTTATCTGTTTTAGTTTTTTTTTTTCTATTTTTAATCAATTATAGGTGTTTACTATTTAAAATAAATACTATTAAAACATGTATAATGATATACATCTTGAACATATGAATTGAGAAGATTGTCTCAATCATTTTGTTTTATTGTAACTCTCTAAATTTGGATGAAAGGATCTTTAGTCCAAGTGCGTCTAAAAGTTTAGGTTATGCTGAAAATAAATATTAAGATAACATAAATTATTATTTGTAATAATAATTTATTTAAAATAATTTGCAATTGTGTAATAACTAGAAATAAAACAAAATAAAATAAAATCCTATAGCTATTTTATTAGAATAAAAAACTACTATTTTTTGTTTTATGAAAAGTGAAAAAAATAATAGATAGTGAAAACATTCAATGACACGCTTTTAAATATAAATTTAAGAAGGGTATTTATGCAACAACGAAAAATCGTCATATTGTTAGAATTGACTTTGTGCCAAAATTTGGCAAGAACTTGTCTTGCCCTAATATTACTTGTTCGTGTTTTATGTTACAGTTCATCCTAACCTAAATTCCACCTTGGAAGTTACCCAAATTTTGTGATAAAGTGGTTTGAAATTGCACATATTTTATCCAATAACACGATACTAGTATTCTAAATACACTAGCAAATATGTGGACGTTAGCGTAACTGAAATATCAAAATGTTTAACATGAGTTAATTAAAAAAAAATGTGAAAAAGATTTAGATTATTCATGAGATGGACAACAATATTTTAGACTGTAATTTGAATTTTAAAATATATACAATATAAAAATACATTTTAAATTGCATAATAAAAAACACTTCTAAATTTTAGTCTAAAATAAATTTATGAATTTTAGATTATTCAATTCAAAATGTATTATAATTTAAAATATGTTTTCATATTAGACATTCTAAAATTATTATTCAAAAGTTATAATTTTTCAATACTCATGAAAATCATAAAGGTAGAAAGAAAGAAATGAGGAATTATTCAATATTTATAATGATGTTTATAAGTAAGACTATAACTTTTTTTTTTTTTTGAGTGATAAACACATAATAGTTATTATATTCTATAAAAGCTGAAAAGTTGAAATGGAGAAAGTACAAACAATTCTTCTGTTTTTTTTTACCAGTCTCTTATATTCTACGTTTAAAGTTTCGATTTCTTTTCTATTTATGTATTTTACAATTCTTATTTTACGATTAAACTTTTTACATAAGTTTTAACCTAATGTTTTTAATTTTTATCCTTTTTTCATGATTTTCCCACAATTTTCATTTTACCAACTTCATTTTCTAAGAATTTATCCAGACAATGGATGAATTTACATCTTTACATGAGATCAATCATATTTAATAAAAATAAATATTTTTTTATAAAGTTCAACTGTTTCTTTCATATATCCATATTTTAAATATTTTTAAAAGTTTAATAAAATATTTTATCATTTTTGACTGTATTGAAAGGTTTTCAAAGTTGTTAATTAAAGTAAAATGAACCCACAAGCTTATTGGTTTTCTATTGAAAATTGTTAAAGGAAAATGATTTTTTGACTACTAAATTTTGACAACTTTCTCTTACGGTGACATCTTCTAAATAGTTCTCTATTTCTACATTTTCTCATTCTCAATATTCCAAAACCACTTAAAAAATGATACATTATATTACAAGAGAAAGTTGTTAAAATTTAGTAGTTAAAATATCATTGTCCATTGTTAAATTACACTCCTGTACCAACTTTCATGGAAAACAAAGTTGATACTTTTTTTTTTTTGTCTTCATTAATTTAATTTAATTTAGCTTACTACAAACTCAACATGGTGATTGTTACTAAACGAATTATAAAGTGGTATACATTTTTTTTTATCTCTGCACATAAATATGTTTATCAAAAATTAGGAAAAATGAAGCGGCTCAATATTTTCACTAAATAATATCGTATCATGAATTAATCTAGAATTACATTATTAGTTATCAATTTTGTCTTCCAAGATAAAAATGTGTGTATTTCATAATATATTTTTGAATTATTATATTGTATAATTTGAAAATATATTTTTGATTGCATAATCTAAAATATATTTCTAAAATTAATATTTCATGCACTTTCATTACTTAATTTAAAATACATTTATATTTTTTTAATTATGTAATCCTAAATATATTTCTAGATTACGTAATATAGAATACTTTTTAGATTTTATAATTAAAAATTCATATGAAATATATTTCTACGTTACGTAATTCTAAAATGTATTTTAGAAAGTATATTTTAATTAGTAATCAAGAAACATATTCAAAATGTATTTCTAAACATTAATATTATGAAATTTATGATTTGAAATGCATATATGAATAACCCAATCTTCAAATATGTTTAGGATTGTACACTTTGAAAGCATTTCCATTGTGAAATTTAAAATATATATTTTTTGAATTTAGAAATGTATTGTAGATTGTAGAATCTATAATAGATTTTCTCAAGTTGTATAATTGAAAAATGTATTTTCTTTTTCCAGTTACATTGGTGCAGAAAGAAGATATACAAATGCTAAAAGAAATATCCTTTATTGGGTCATTCTTTTGGGGCCTCCCAGGCCTTAGCTTTTATGACCCAAGTCTCATAATCAGTTTCCCTTTTTGGGCCGCTCTGAAGTTCTAGGCCTTATTCTGCATTTCTCTACTTTCTTCCTGCGCTTAATATTTCCATTTCACCCTGAATAAACTATATTAAAACCCTAAATTTATTATTTATTCCCACTTTCTCTTCCTTTCTTCTTCTTAAGAAACACTGCACCTCTTCCTCCTTTCGGATTGGTCATTCAGATGATGGTGAAGGAAAAAGAAATGGCCGAAGAAAGACATAGTAGAATAAAGAAATACATTTTGGATAGGATGTTTTGGAAGGTATTTATAAATTTAGAAATATATTTCGAAACATTTATTTTGAAAAAATATTTTTATATTTTAGAATGGAAGTTACGAAATATAGTTCTGAATTCGGAAAAATCTTCAAAAACACCCATTTTGAAAAATAAATAAAACAAATTTCGGATTGAATATTTTAAAAGTTGATCCATAAATATTTTCCAAAATGCTCTTTTTTGAATATAAATATATCTTTTCGAAGACATTTTCAACTCTAGAAATACCCTTGGGAACATTCAATATTTTATACCGCAATGTCTTTTGTTGGCCATTTCTTCTTCCTCTTCACTGCCTCAAGCTTCTCCTCTTTCTTCAAAATTTTCCTTCACCATCATAAGCTCATAATGGTTAATCCGAAAAGAGAAAATGATGGAAGGAGGTGCAGCGTTTATGAACAAAAAGAAAGGAAGAAAACGTGGAAATAAAATTAAATTTAGGGTTTTTAATATATTTTATTTAAAGGTAAGATTTTGGAGGTGCAGAAAGAGAAAAAAGGGTACAGAAAGAAATAGCCCGTATTCTAACAACGTATGAAGAGTAATTATTTTGTGTTGGTTTTTTTTGTTACACTCACGGCTGAAATAAGAATATATAGGATATTTTATATAATTTTAAAGAATTTGAGATGCTTAAGAAATTATTGGAGGTGCAAGGAGAAACACGGTTAATTGTTTAACTTGTTAGATAATGATACATGCAATGATAAAACTAGATCATAACATCTTACCTCACTAAGATAAAGGTTGGCATTAAGTGATAAATTATATAAGTTTATTTTCACTTGATTATAAATGTTGCCACTTGTTTTTCTCTATATTTTTTGCAAATTTTATCACAGCGCTTTAAATTTTACGAATTTAACTCTTGAATTTTAAAATTATACATATTTTACCATTTGATTAATTGGATATTAAATTTCTAATAACGCGATGACGTTAATAATATGAAAAAAAATATCAATCAAAAGTAAATATAAATTATATTTTAAATTAAAAAATCTATAATTAAATTGTCTTCTTTTTTTTCACATTTTGTTATTACATTTTAATTTTCGTTTTACGAATCTTATCCCTGAAAATTTCTTTGAATTTTGTCACTAAACTTTTGTTCCTGAAAAAAAAAATTATCATTTGACTTTCAAAACTATATAAAGATTTTAGTTTTTTCATTAATTGAATGCCAATTTATTAAATGGAGATGGCCAATAAACTTAATGGAAGTATTTTACTTTATATTGACTACTGGAAGAGAGACATTTTTGTGTTTTATATATTCTAAGAAATAGATAATATTAAAAATGGTGGTTATAAGAAAAAGATAATTACATGAAAAATATTTGTAAAATTTATATAGTTTATTTTAATTTTATATTATTCTTTTATTTTTTAAATATTATTTATAGTAAAATCAGAATATAAAATGTAAGCACTAAAGGGAGAATACCTTTTACAAACTATTATAGATTAAAAATTGATAATCTGACACCCTACTTTTAAATATTAAACTATTCGTTTTATTTATTAATATTTTTAACTTTAGGAATCGATTTAGAATTTTTAATAGATTTTATCCGATTTGATGTCTTGAAAGCGGTAAAACAACTAATACATTAGAAGATATCAAAATAATAGAATAAAAGGAAGAAAACAGATAAATTGAAATTTTGATTTTAAATAATAAAGAAAATTTAATCAATAATAATGATAAGAATTTTTTAGGTTTTATTGAAATGGTTTTGTGATGTAAACAATATCCACATAAGAAAATTTTAAATAATAATTAATTTTAAAGTCAAAAGTTTATTAGTCATTATAATACTTAATTTAAATATCAATTTATAAATTTAAAAAATTTATTGATTATTAAAATAATTATTATTATAAATAAAAAATTATAATTAATTATTAAATTAGTTACTAATTAATTACTAAATTAGTTACTAATTAATTACTAACTAATTTATATTTTTTGGTAACCAAAATTTTGATAATTTAAAAAATTAATTTAAAGATTAAATTATAATTTTTTATTTATAATAATGACTATTTTAATAATCAATAATTTATTATTTTATAAATTAATATATAAAAAGATTATTACAGTGACTAATATTTTTTTTTCACTAAAATTAGATGTTAATACTTTTTTGCCACTAAAATTATATGTTAACAGAGAATTTTCTTGTAATACATCGTTGCAAATGGTTAAATAATGACTTTTAAATCTGTAAATATTTTTGAAAAAAAAATAACAATTTAACCGTTAATTAATTACTATAAATAATTTTTAAAATAAAAAAAAAAACTATAATTATGGAGATTCATAGTAATATACAAGCACTTTTACTAATATTATTTTGATCTAAAATTACTTAAGATATTTAATCTAATTTTATCCTTTTTTCACTTAAAAATTATTTTACCATCTAATAATCATAAAAAAATGAAATAAATATTTTTTTATTGAGATTCCAACTCTAAATAATTATCGTGAGAAATTGCAAAACCAAAAACTTATTATTAATTTCAATACTTTCTACACGGATTTACGAATTGTAATTACTCTCTTTTCCTTAACCATGCTCAGAGATATAAACATCATTGTTTAACTTCAAGTCAAGAGTGGAGAGCAAAAAGTACTAGTCACTATTCGTGTTATTAGTAAATTAGTATCCAAGAGGAAAAACGAAATATATATATATATATATATATATATATATATATATATATATATACTTTTAATTTATATATTTATTTGAGAGTCGATTTACATAAAAGAAAAGATATATACTTTTAAATTTCAAATGATAAATTTAAAAAAATTAAAAGTTGAAAATAAAGCTGACTAGAAATTTAAAAAAGTAAATGAGAAATCAATTTTGTTTTTCATGAAAATGTAATAGATATGACACTAGTGGGGGTATTGTGAAAGAAATAGTGAGGTGACTATAAAAATAGTGTGGTCATATTTTTAGTGATGGCAGTCAAGAAAATAATGAAAGCAATAAGGATGTTGACACTACACTAGGAAGACGTGGTGGAAATATTACGAGAAAGAAAATTTAAATATTTAATTTTCCTTTAAATTATTTTTAAAATTGTATTTCTTTTGTAAATTAGATTAATATGTTATGAAGGTTATATAATTAAATTAAATTTAAATATATTTTTTTGAAGTAAAATAAATTAACCTTTGTTATTTATGACTTTTAATTTTCTCTTCACAATTCATTAATACAAAATATAAATATTAATCGAGATAAACAAAGAAAACAAATTCAATATAATATACATATTTTAAAATACTTTTTAAAATTAGAGGAGTTAATATACGGATGTCCCAATTGAGTATTGGTTCTATAATAATTTTATGCATGCAGATAATTGATACCCCTACTTTTTTTTTCCTCCAGTATACTTATTTCTAGAATTTTTCATATTGTATAATTTTTTTTTACTTTGTTAATAAATTTTATCAAAAAAAGATTTCTTTTTTGAAAATTTTAATTGACAGATAATTTTTCTATAGATAATTATTTTTCACAAAGTTGTAAAATTTATAAGTATTTATTACAAAATTTTTACAAAAATTATTTTATATAAAATATTTTGAAAAAAAATGTAATAATTTTTTGTAATTTTTTTTTCATAATAAAATTTTTGACAATTCCCTACAAAAATTTTTAAACAAAACTCATAAAAAATATGAATTTTTTTAGTAATGATTTAAATATAGGAGTAAATATTTTTATTATATTTTACTTTCTTCCTTTCTTCTTTTCATCTTAAATACAATAAACTTACAATATTATTTTGTATGCATTTTCTTTTATTGTTCCTCCATTTCTTATATGGCCAAAGTCACAAGATATTAATGAATGAATGTGTGTATATAGATTTATAACATTTACATATCACAGTTCTTTCGTGGGTCAATTGTGACTCACATTCACATTCCAATAGTGTATCCTCGTTATTGTTTTTTTCTTATCGTCATTGTCGAACTTGCGATCAAAAAATTATTAACCCACTCTGCACAACCTTATCTATCATGGAATCTATTTCTTTTAGAGTTGATTTTAGGTCACAAATGATGATAAATAATCATTTGTAATATATTTAAGACAAGATGACACTTCTACAATTGTCATACATTTCACCTTCTCAAGATGGTTTAAAATTAAATAATATTTATTGTTAAAAAAAGAGACAACATGATAACTGTTATGATAGACAATTATCTTTTCTACATTTTTTTTTTAAATACAACTTCTGTTTCATATGGTTTTCTCAAATAAAATAAACCTATATTAGAGTGCAATTCATTCAAATACTACAATTTTAAAAATAATGGTTTAAATGCCATTTCTAATCATGCTATAAGATTCATTTAAGGATAACGAAAACATTCATTAATACAAAACGTCTCATAGTATTATAACAAATAATATAAATAAATGAAAATTGTCAATATAATAAAACACACAAAATTATTGTGTAAAAACAAATTAGTGATATATCAATAAATGTAATGTGTTGTAAAAGTCAATAAAGATTGTCCTCATTTTTTTTTATCGGCAAAGAATTAAATTAAATTAATAATAGAGCATTTGAGGGGTGCTCTAACCCATTTACAAAAAGATAAGAGAAAGATGCATTGCATCTCCAAAACTATGCTTCTACAATAATCTGGCAGAACAATTAAACTGAACTTTCAATGCTAGAGCTATGCCTTCCCAATGTCAAGCTGGGTAGGAATCTTTAAGATTAGCCACCCATATTGCACCTTCCCTGGCCAGTCTACAAGATTACACAGAAAGTGAATACAAAACCAGGTATGCATGGTTCGTTGCGCTCCTGAGACTATGTTCTCTTGGTTGTTATGGGGTAACCAAAGAAGTGTGCAAAATCACTGATGAAGAGCTCATTATTTTAGACATGGAAATCCTTTTCATGCTTACTTGACAACTTAAACACAGAAAGCATTATATCATAAAAATTGTCCACATATTAAATCGATCTGTCAGAGTTATTAGAGTTAAATGACTCGGTCCAAGAAAAATTGCAATACATAATAACTTAACTTCAATAGTGACAATAGTTAATTATATGCTTGCAAATTCAATACTAATCCTAGCATATTTTAATATTGACATTTATATAAGTGGAAAATGAAGGTCCCGTGATGTGAAAGTTGAAGGAGAAGACAAGCGAGTTACATTAATAACAAAATGATACATTGGTTAATTAGGCTACGTCAACTTTTTTTTTTTACAAGTAAATGTCATAGAAAGTTCTATTTTACACTATTTCACTTAATCATCCAAATTAATATCATATGTTAAAAGTAAACTATATATCACTTTAGACAGAACAAAAATACGAAAAAAATAAAATAAGAGACTATTTTTAAGAAACGAAAGGCGTAAAATAAACTTTCTTTTATTCTAATTATTCTAACGGAATATTTCTATGATATGATGCTTTAATATATATATATATATATATATGCACCTTTATATAAAAAGCTATTTTATTTAGTTTTGCAGATAGGATTTAGCAGGAACAAATTAGCAAAACAAATAAATGATGACAACAGGGATCAAAACGACAAGAAATCCTGGATTCACCTAAGATTTACGCAACCCCACTTTATCTGTTACTTACAATTAAGCACATAACTGGTACAAGGAAACATGAGTTCTTACTAAAAAAAAAAACAACTTTTAGCTTCGTATTCTTTGAAAAATATATTAAGCCTAACCTTATTATTTTCATAAAAAATATTTTTTTACTAAAAACCTAAACTAAGAAAACATAATTTATGTATTAAAACCAAAAATTAAAAATCTTGATCTAATAATAATTATTCTATCTTTGGTTTTTGTGGATTAACCCTATATATCTTGGATAATATGGAGAACGAAAAGGGAACCCTAGAAGAAGCAATGACAAAAAATAGACCCCAGTAGGAGACACAAGCTTCTTGAAAGCCATTATTGCGATGTGTTATGATTTCAAAACATAGAATAAAAGGAAACTGTGTTATTTGGTGCTGTCTCCTCTTCTGCTCATGGTCTCACTTTGGTTCTCACTACATGTGATGTTTGTTTCTTGAAGTAGTTCTTATAATGCCCCAACTTTTACCTCGTAAGATACATCAAAATTTTAACAATTAGCTTAAAATAAGTGTCTTCCACAACTGAACCATCAACATCTTTGTTAATCTTAAAATTTCAAACAATTGAATTTTTTACATGTTTGCTGTCAAATATTCAAGCCTTCTTCCATATATCAATCACATATTTTACACGTGCAAATTTCTTTCGATTTTTGCAAAACTTTAATTTCAAGTAAGAATTTCATCTTCCCTACTTCAATTATGTTAAGAGCTTGCATCATGGACTTTTTAAACTCAATCAGCATGCCATTATCATCATTAACATAAATCAAATCATTAACATTAATAATTAATAGTTACCTCCAATGTTTCTTTTAATGGACGAATTTTGCTCATTTGGGCATTTTTTTTTAAAATCTTTTTCCTTCATGAGGTGGGGATCTATATGATTTGAACCATTTTTTGGTGCTTGCTTTAAGTCATATAAATATTTATGCAACTTGTATACCTCGTGGTTGAAGAACATCAGAACAAAGGATCATGAATTCAAACGTTATCTTTTTTTAGCCATTAACAAATCAATGAAAAAAAATGTTACATACTAAAATATACTTTATTCTTGTCTTATTTTACTTTTGTGAACTTTATAGAATTTGTTGAACTATCACTTCCTGTATTCTATACAACCTGATCTCTCACTAGTTAAGATATACTGTCATATAAATTGCAGGATCTTTAATTTTATTTATTCCTTAATTCATAAAGGTATACATTGGTCCATTGGAATCCAGTCAAGAAAAAGATTAAATATAAATAAGAAAAAATTATAATATAACAAACACCGTAAAACTTAAGTCATTGTTTTCATGCACGTGTGCTCAAAAGTTGCTTTCTCCTTTCTGCAAACGCAAATTTAACAGCGAGGAAAAAGGAAAAAGGAAAAAACAAAAAACAAAGAAAAATTAACGTAGGAGAACTAAATTTTGATAACTTTTTTTATAACATGAAGTGATATTTTTTAAGTGATTATTTATTTTTTATTATTTTTTTTATATTTTCAAATTAATTATAAAATGACACTTTAGATTATAAAAAAAATATTATTAAAATTTAATAGTCATAATATTATTGTTAAAGAAAACAAAAGTTAAAAAGTGAGTTAACAAAATCCTATGCAGTAACTATGGCAAGACAGAGACAGATACATTGACAAGGTTGGATTTACTGAAGTGTGGATGCTCCAAACAAACAATGATTCAGTGATCTTATCATATCCCACCATGCACGTAATCATCACCTCATCAGCAGAGGAAAATGTTGAATTCGCAAAAGCCATGTCAAAAAAAGAGTAATGATAATAATAATTAGGAAAATGATTCATATAACATATGCATTGCATAGGATGCACCTTATATTCCACAAAAGGAAAGATATCACAGAAGAATAAATGGCAAAATTATGGAGCAAGAGCAGCATCAAAGGTACTCCAACATCGATTATTTTTATATTCATGATGAGGGTAACACATAAGATGTGTCACGTGGAATAATAGTGCTAACTAAATCAAATTAGGTAAATGTCACTATATTCTTCACTGCTCTCCCTAAGATATTATACTGTTTCTTTTCTTTTCAAGAAATTAAAAAAATTAAATAGAAGAAAATCTTGATTGAAGTGATAAAATTACAAAAGCATTTTAATGGAATAATATACCCAAGATTTAAACTTTAGCTCTTTTATAATCAATAGGTTTATTCATTTTTTTAAAGTAAAGTTTCTCGTTTAAACTTTGTGGATAAATCTGTCAAAATAACTTATAAATTAAAAGAATATGACGGAAGAAAAGAATTTTACTAAGAAAAAAAATTGTCGGTTAGATTTTTCAAAAGAGACACTAGAATGGGTCAGAAAATTTATGATTTTTAACTGATTAATTAGTATGATTACATATTTCGTAGTAACATTTATATTTTCTGTTTATATTTTATGATTTGAATACTATTTATTTAATTCAGTGTGTGTGTGTTTATTTATTATCTTATCGTGTTCATTTTTAATTTTGTTTATTTTAAATTTTATGCAATTATAATTTATTAATATATAGATATAAATAAATAAATATAAATATATATATATATATATATATATATATATATATTATATTAAGTTTTAATAAATTATAATTTTATTACTTTATTTTTCATACGAGATTATATAGTAAGTATTTTAATACAAAAATGAAGGTAAAACCTAAAGTTCGTATCATATTAAGAAATAGTTCCCTCTATCAATCGGAAATAAAAACATCTAAAAATAAGTTATTTGATTGAAAAATGTTATTAAACTAATTATTTATAAAAATTCTTAAATTCTGTTATGTTTGTTTGATAAATCACTATATTCCAGTATTTTTAATTTATTTTTCTATGACGTAATGTGCTTTAATGTTTATTTAATATTTTGTGTTGTAAATTGAAATTTATAATCCATAAACGATAAATATTCTTATTTCACGAATTAGCATTTCTATTTGAGATAGATTTAAATATAAATTTTCAGGTTAAATATGGTTTTTATCTTTTATCTTTTAATTAAAATTAATGTATATTTAAAATTTTAGATTTATATAATCTCTCGTTTTTAAAAATACGTTAATTTAGTTTTTTTAACTTCAAGTTTTATTAAATTTATTTCAAATTTCAAACGTACTTTTTTAATTAATATTAAAGTCGAAAAATATTTAAATTTTGATTAAAATAATTAAACTTCCGTATCTATAAGAAAAAAATAGAGAAATAAATTAAATCAAAATTTTAAGGAAAAATAATTTCAATTTAAAAAAAAAAATTAAGAAATAAAAACATATTTAATATTAAATTTTATTATATTAACAAGTCTAAAAATAGACATTCGAGCCCCAACTAAGTTTTTTTTTTTCCTTTTTTGTAGATAAAGTTTTATATAGGGATCTAGCTTTGTGAAAAGGAAATGGGAAAGACAAGAATGATGATGACTCTATATACAAAATGATGTAATATGAAACAATAAAGTAATATTCATGTGAAGTAAATACAAAAGATACATACGGACAAAAGTACATTGCGACACAGTCACATACATTACATTGAAGTGAACCATTAAGGTACTTGAGCTAGGAACACCTAACTTAAGTTGTCAAACATTTTTTGAGATTAGGTTCATTTCATGGTATTAGAAATTAGGTTCATTTCATGTACTTACGTCTTTAATTTAATTTATTTTGGTTCTTATATATTATTTTGATTCAACTAAATTATTATTTTTTATAAGAAAGACTCAATTGAATCATTATTTTTTCTAAAAGAAAAAATTTAATCTAATTCCTTTCATTAAATTGGCATTAACATTGTTTCAAAGGGTCATGTATTAAAATATATGTCTTCTATTTGTAAAAAGTGTCACGTGTCAAAATTAGAGGGAGTATAAAAATAAAAAATTATCCATATTTTGACACATGATAAATTAATATTTTAATACATGATACTTTCAAACGATATTACAGAGATCCTATTATATTTTTTTATAACTTAATTAAGTAAACAAACAAGTAGAAAAATTAGAACAAATTAAATGACTAAATATAAAGTTCAAATTAGTAATTAAATGTTATTACTATTGTTGTTTGATCTAAAAAGATACACTATGAAAGAGTTGTAAAAAAAATCTAATTTAAAATATTTAAATTTAAGACTAGACAATTTTGTAAATCATCTTATACGAACACACATAAAAATATTCGTGTACTATGAGTTTTTAATTTTTCACTAGTATTTCTGTTAATATTAGGTGGTAAGCGACTAAATATCTTGTTATTATAAAGGTTGATGTAGTTGCTAAACAACTGATGTAATTTATTTATTTTTACATTATTTGGTTATTCTATTAACTTATCTCTTTTTTAACATTATTCGGTTGTTCAATTAACTGATTTTATTTTGTTTTTAATACTTGTAAGAGTAAATAAGTTAAATAATCACAATTTTATAATTTTAATTGCGATTAATTTCTTTTAACTTGTAATCTTGTATTTTTAACCTGTATTTTTAGTGTGATTAACTCGTGTGTAAATCTGTCACTAAAATTTATCTGAATTTTAAGAAAGTTTTGAAGTACTGAAGTTAACATTAGAAAATGATGATGCATTTTTACAGTTCTTATGTTCATTTAACTTGAATCTCCTCTTACCAATTTCAAAACATGATTTTGGAGACACAAAAAGGAAATAAAGGAGGAGAGAGAGAGAGCATTGAATTTTGAGTGCTATGAATGGAGAGTTTGAAAAAGAAAAACTGAGAAAATTTGATTATACATGTTTCTGTCAAAGTTTGTTTTCAGGCGTGAAAATGAAGAGTGTTGCTTCAATCACACTGTACGGTAGTACATTATATTCACCCTTTCTCCTCCAAAAACATCTCCACAAGTCCACATCAATTTTTTTTGTCCTATTACTCTCACATCACTTCTTTTGTCACAAAAGTTAGATCACTATAACACATGCTATTTAATAAATTTCTGTGAATTTTTCTCAATTCTTTTAAGTAAAATGTGAATTTTAACTCTATGAATAATTTTGGTACACTTTAAAAGAATTAAGAAATTCAAAAATAATTTATATAAAAAATTCAAAAAATGTTGCGATATGATTAAAAATAAATTATTTTTATTAGCACAACTTCATAATAAGACTTGCATTATGTTATCATTGTTAGGAACAAGGCAATAAAGGAAAGAATAAAGGAGAGAAAAATAGACACAGAGAATTTAACGTGGTTCGGCTACAATGTGTATGCCTACGTCCACGACTACACTAGGAAGTATTTGTATTTTT
>Ga0214542_1001853_pt1 | contig 43685 bp, 21 predicted proteins | sample CNSS1metaG_FD_160096 | JGI IMG/M metagenome (GOLD analysis project Ga0214542, IMG submission 160096) | Root nodule microbial communities from cowpea collected in UCLA plant growth center, Los Angeles, California, USA - CNSS1 | ecosystem: Host-associated > Plants > Roots > Nodule | place: USA... | reverse complement strand
GATTCCCTCTTTTGTGTCCACATTTCATAATTCCAACTTTACCCTTTATAATTTAATTATTTATTAAATTTTTAAAAATTAACGGTTACTTTTACAAGTTTTTATAAAACTATTTACTTATCTCCTTCTTCTTTTTTCTCCTACTATCCATCAATATTTATTTTTCTCATATTTTCTCCATATATTTCACTTTAATTTTTATAAATATACTTTTATTTTGTTCATTAACTTAATAACATTACAATATCATCAATTATTAATATAATTCAAAAAATGCGTACATACAGACGCGATAGCGCCTGTGTTTACGCTAGTTATTATTATGATTATTATTATTATTATTATGATTATTATTATTATTATGATTATTATTATTATTATTATTATTATTATTATTATTATTATTATTATTATTATTATTATTATTATGATTATTATTATTATTATTATGATTATTATTATTATGATTATTATTATTATTATTATTATTATGATTATTATTATTATTATGATTATTATTATTATTATTATTATTATTATTATTATGATTATTATGATTATTATTATTATTATGATTATTATTATTATTATTATTATTATGATTATGATTATTATTATGATGATTATTATTATTATTATTATTATTATTATTATTATTATGATTATTATTATTATTATTATTATTATTATTATTATTATTATTATTATTATTGTTGTTGTTGTTGTTTCGGGTGTAGGGACCTAGCGCCACTAAAAACCACTTCAATTTTACTCTTCTTTTCTCTATGTCTCCTCCCTTCGTAATCTGTTGTAGCTTCTTCGTCAAGAAATCTTCCTCTTTGCTCGATCGGTTGAACAGACGATCGGGGTACCTGTCTAAAAGGCTTCGATGCTTGCTTAAGTCAGTTGATGGACCGATCGGTGTATAAGTATAACTGCCGTAATAAATTCGAATTTAAGATGCTCACCAACCTACCTTTGGGCCCTATTTATAGTTTCCGGTGGACATGTAATTAGGGTTCCTTAATCACGACCCAATGATCCTTTAATCAAGATTACTTACTTGTTTAATGTTAATTAATCTAGCTGACTGGTCTCGTTTGGCTGATCGACCGATGGCCTCTTGACTAGGCTGGTTATCTTCTGAGTTTAACAACCTTAAGTGAATAATTAATCTATATGGCCGATCGACTGATGATCATACGTAAAGCACTACGCGAATCACCTATGAGGCTGATCGACCGATGGATCTCCATGGGTTGATGCGTGATCAACCCGGGGATCGATCAATCGACGGTCCTTTACGAGGTAACGCGTGATTCGTCTGTGGGACCGATCGACCGATGGTCCCTTACGAGGTAACGTGTGATTCATCTGTGGGATCGATCGACCGATGGTCCCTTGTGAGGTAGCGTGCGATTCATCTGTGAGGCCGATTGATCGATGATACTTTATAGTTCATCTGTGAGGTCGTTCGACCGATGGTCCTATTTTATAGACAAGTCCTTTCGATGGACCAGATGAATGTGCGTTGTCGATGGTCCGATAGGACATACAGTACAATTATTATATTTTTTTTTTATTATTTGGCACATTTTTTTATATTTTGCATTGTCGTTTGGAGGGTGTGAGTGAGTGATATAATTTTCATAGAACAAAAAGTGAGAAGGTACCGTAACCAACTACTTAAGAATTTATAATCTATTTAGATGGGATGTTCTATAAATTTAAATATATTGAATTATTTTATTTAGATAGGATAATTTTAATTTCATATTTAATCAATTATTTTAATTTCAAAAAATTATTTAATATTAAAATAAATTCAATAATTAAAATATATCATTCATGTAAATATAGTGAAAAATTATGTATAAGATCAATATCACTTATACAGAAAATACATATAGGTATTTTATTTATAATAAATTAAATATGGACTAAGTTCAAATTATAAATAATGATAGAAAATACATAATAATATATAAAAGAAAATAAAAGATAAGATATAAAATATATAATATATCTAAACCTTTTTCTTAAGTGAGTGCATATATAAATTTAAGTTTGTTACAAATATAATTAACAGTATAAATATATGTTAACTGATGACTTGAGTTAATTCAGAATAATTTCTCAAAATAATGTTTAAGACGGGTTTAAATATAAAAAATTGTAAAAGACTAAATCATTGTGATAAACTCAATTTTTGGTATAGAGAATGCTTATTAACAAAGTGACTACAAAAAATAACTTGAATCACACGGGAATATAATTGGAAGTAATACCAACATTTTGTGCGATCGTCTTTTTTTAACCTGTAAGGTATAACACGTATATGGCAGAATTGTGAAAATTAGATTAGAAAATCTTTTGTTCATCGTAAATATAATAAAGTATGACTAGTGGCGGATTCTAGTGGGGCAGGGAAGGGCTTGGCCCCCCAAAAATTTTAATTTTTTTCAATTTAATATATATATATATATTTAAAATTTATTAAATTGTAGGTAGTATATTTTAGAAATTGATGAAAATTAAATTGTGTAATTTTTCATTTATTTTATAAAACACAACATTTAGTGTTAATAGATAATAAAATATAAAATTAAATATAATAAAGAATAAAAATATTTAGATTTAATTTTTTTTTGGTCCCTCTTTTTGTCAAAAATTGATCCTACAATAATGTCAATTATACCAACAAAACAAATCAAAGTTTCAATTTTAATAAAAAAAGTCATTGATTTGTTTTAAAAATTTAAGAAATTTATCGTAAAAGATCAAATTGTATCAAATTTCAATAATTCAGACCAAATTGAAACTAAAAAAACTACATGACCAATTTAACATTTTTAAACCAAAACATGAATCAAAAGAGTAATTAAACCAAATATTTTTTAACATAATTTTTATTTTCTTTCACATTATCTTTTTAGTTCTTCACAAATTGTAATAATTTCTCACTCTGATATTGTAATCATTTTTTACTCTCATATGTTTTCTTTTTGTTTTTGAAGAAAAAAAAGTTATAAACAAACTCATTATTTTTGTTCTCATTTCTCATTTATTGCATCCCTTTCTTGTCTCTTGTCTCAATAATGAAAAACATTATTTTTTATCTCATGAGTTTTTTTGTATATTCATTTTTTTTATGAATATAGAAGAAAAATAAATAATATATTATGTGTTTTTTCATAACCAATTTTTAATTATGACTTGATTATAATGTATTTTTCTTTTAATAATTATGTGTCTCAATTATAAAAAAAATACTATGATAAATTATTTTTTAATGTTATTTACAAAAGAAAAGTATATTGACAAAGAATAAAAAAATAAATTCATTTTTTAAAGTGATAAAAAAATAAACTATTGATGAAAAAAAGATAAACTTTTTTTCTTTATATATTTTAAAGTATTAGACTAATTATCAATTCAGTTAGAGAATTTATTTTTTAAAATATTATACTAATAATCGAATCTAATAATCTCAAAATTATATTACTTTGGTCTTCTACTTTTTTATCAAGAATATGACAATGTCTATATGTGCGAATAACATGAAATATTTAAAATCACATAAATAATGTTATTTTTAAAAATGCAAAAACAGAGGAAGTTTTCATACTGGCATAAAAGAGAGCATGGGCATGAATTTTGAGTATAAACCCAAAATTTAGTTTGATAGACTTTGTGCGTTTAAAATATAACGTTGCTTATGGTTGTAGTGAGATTTTGTGGGAGGTAACCATATAATAGGTTTATGTTGTCTTTTTCATTTTTTTGTGTTTTTCTGCAAGATTTGAGACAACCTCATTATCCTTATTTATTCATATTTATTATCATTGATAAGAAAAAAGGACATTGTTCTTAATTATTTTCAATAGATGTTGGTCCGCACTATTTTTCAATATTGTTCTTAATTATTTTCAATAGATGTTGGTCCCCACTATTTTTCAATTGGATTTTATCAATGTTTTTTTAGATTTTGTGGACACACAGTGCTGCAATCTTGCTGTTTACTTTATATGATTAATTTTGATGGGATAAATGGTCACTTTAATATAATAATTATTAATATATTTCGCTTTTTAGTTTAACACACAATTTATACTAATAATAATAATATTTTTTTATTTTTTATTTATTTTATTAATAATTGAAGTAAATTAGTTTTTAATAATTGTTGTATGTTTTTATTAAAGAAAAAAATTAATATTAATATATAATTAACTTGAAGACTTCTTTTAATATTAAATACATATTAATACTAGATTTTTTTATGGTTCTTGATTAACATTAACTGAAATTTTTTTATTTTTATTTTTAATGACATAAATTCAGATTATTTTTCAACAATATTTATTTGACAATTTTTTTACGCACTTTTCAATCGGTGTTTTTTCTGGATCGCAATAACTTAAAATACTTATTGTTAATGTTAGTTTAGTGTTTTACTAATTGATATTATTTATTTTTTACACTCCTTTAAATCATCTACTATTTATATTTTTAGGTTGTGTAATACTTTTTTTTTTCTTCAACTTTTACAATTTTTTACATAAAGAATATTTTACATTAGGCACTCGTTTTAAGTCCATGAAAAATCAAAGTTGTATCCGAATTTCTTTTTCATTTGTCATTTTAAAGAATTTCTTTATAAAATAATGTTCTTTTAAAAAGAATGGAACCCATCAGACACCTTATTCCCGACTTTTAAAAGTAATTTTAAGGGTTGATACAGAAAAATTAAGAAATACATTGTGTTTCCCTTTACATTATAGTTTTGTTATCTTTCTCGTTTATTAATCTTGCCTGATATATTTTTCATTTATTTTATACACAGATACACTATGTATGAAATACTGTATATATTTAATATGTTAATATATATATTTTTAAAATAATAAGATATATTATGTAATATATATATATATATATATATATATATATATATAAAAAGATGTATAATAATTTTTTAAATCTAAATCTAAATCTAAATTATTTTATAAATTATATATTTTATTAATAAGTATTTAATATATCTTAAAATATCATATACAAATATGTGGTTAAGTTTAAAGTCTACTTTTAATATGTATCAGAGTTATTGTTTAAAAGAAGTCTATCATAGCGAGATTTTTTGGACATTCTGTTTCATCCGCTATCGGACCCCGCTAACGAACCACCCATTAATTTCTAGTTCCACCAATGAGATGAATATACCTCGGTGTAAGAGAATGTGTTGAAAGTCTCACATCGACTAGAGATAAAGTACTTTCATATATATATATATATATATATATATATATATATATGGTACAAATCTCACTTTACAAATAAATTTTGTGGGATTGAATTAGATTTAAAATTCATTTTATGCATGATCCAAATTGAATCAGCTCATAAATTTTAAATAAAATAAATCATTTTACTGCCCAATAATAAAATAACACACGTAGCATGTATTGACAGAAACATAAACACATAACATTTAAAAAATAAAATATAGTAAAAGACCCCTTGTCTATGTTTTCCATCGTATTATGCCCTTTGATAATTTATTTACCGAAAGCTAATACATTGTTACGTTCTCGAAAATGTAGATAATGTTTTTAATATTGTCTTCTTTTCTTTTCTTTTCTTTTTTTTTTGCTGCCCTTTCAATTCTATACCTAACAATTGTTCTGACGGTATCCAAATTTTGTATTTGTTCTCTCATAACTTAAAAAAGTTCCTCAGATTGCATCCATTTAAATAATAAGATTCGTTCTTAGGGTTCGCTTTTTGCAATACTAAATAAAGCATGACGCAAGCTGATAAAAAGTCACAAATAAACAAACAATTTCTCACTTGCGTGTGCATATAATTTATGTGTTTTTAATACATTAGTATTGTCTCTTTTTTTCATTAGTTAAATTACTAGTTTTGAAAACAAATTTTACTTATTAATCTAATACGTAAAAATATTTCGTTTTAACATATACCATTTAATCCATATAAATTTAACAGATGGAGAAAACAATTACGAATTTCATTATAAAATTACAAATATTAAAATAAATTATTTTAAATACAAAAAAATAAATTTTATATATATATATATATATATATATTACTATTATTATGACATATTACGAGCATCAATTTTAATTATTATTGTCTTTAGTCATTATTTGGTTATAATTGTTTTTTTTTTTTATCGTGGTAACTTGACGATAATGTTAAACAACTCGTTAGAGTTTCACATAATTACCAAAAGACATATATATGAGGAGAATTAAATATTTAAGTTTGCTGGTTAGTAAGTTTAATATGATTAAAAAAAATTCTTTTGTTTTTCAATGTTATATATTCACGTACAAATTATAAAATTAATTTTATGATTTACTTTATTTCTTCATAATACATTTTTTATTTACTTTAACAAATATTAATTTTAAAATTTTTCTATGACACTCTAAAAGTTTGTACAAAGTTTCTCAACGCAAAATGCAACCTAAATTTATACAAAAATATACACAAAAAAAAACAAATATTAATACAAGGCTAGTTAAAATAAAAAAATAAGTTATATTTGCTTCGACGTTCTTCCCATATGTGTCACATTGTAAAAAAATTGTCTTTGAACTTGTTATCCCATAATATTTTAGTTTATGTGACTTACATTTTAGTAAAGCATGAACATATTTATTATAACATAAATGTCGAAACTTAATTAACAATAATTCACATAAAACCACAAATTCATACAAGATGTATAATCTTCATGCAAGATAATAAATCTATATATTTTAAAAGTTTTACCCCAAACCAAATTACAAAATACAATCAAATGCATTTAAATCATTAAAATAATCTAAAATTTGTTCAAACATCATTCTTCATGTGTTTCGAGTTATTTTTAACAAATCAAACAATATAAACAAAATGATAAGAAACAAATTACACTCAATTAAAGCACATTAAAAACTCACTTTAATAATCATATAGTTTAACTTTCCTAACCTGTAATATCTATCCTTAAAGTAAAATTTAATCTACACAAATTAATCTACGAAAAACTTATAAACCTAGAATAAAGTATTTAAATATAACGAAAATTTAATGACAAAATCATAAGAAAAAAAATAAAGAATTAAGAATATTTAGAGCAATTTGAAACTTATTTTGTGTAGAAATTTCATAGCATATGCATGTTACTTACATTCTTTGCTACAAGAAGGTATGATCAGATTATTAAAGAGATAGAGTATGAAAAAGAAAAATAGTAAGAAAAAAAATGTTTAAGAGAGAGAAGAAAATAGTAAGAGGAAAAGAGGTACTTCAATTTTTTATTCAGAGTTATATTTAAAGAATTTTTGTTATTTTTTTTTTTACAGGATACTCAAATTTTGAATTAAAAATTATAAATGACTTGATGAATACTTTTACAAAGAAAAATTATGAGGGTGAGCTGCTTATATATGGTTACGCATATTAGTTTATTAACTTCTATAGATTAATCCATTTTATTTTATGTTTCACATATTTAAACATATTTAATGGAGGACTAAGAAAAATAAGATAAACCAATATATATTTCCAACCCTATTTTTAATATGATAATTTCTTATTTCTCAAAAAATGGGCCCACAACATAAGTTATTATAATAATTAAAATATAACCATTTTAAAGTAAATGAATCCATAAAGCAAGGATAAGAGTGCACTTGTGGCATTAGTTAACATGCAAGTGGTGATATTAATAGCAGACTAATTATATGGATTCATCTATAATACAAACAAGAAAGGAATATAACCTAATTTTATGAGTTATAAACAAATTATTTCAACCTCATTGTTAGTAACCTAATTTATGAATTATAAAAACCTTAATTTTATTAAATATGGGCCAACATAAGTTATTATGAATAAAATACTTTCATCCTAATTTAAATATGATAATTTATTATTCCATAAAATATGGGTCCACACAAGTTACTACAATGAGTAATTAACTTTCAATTATTTTAAAACAAATGAATCCGTAAAGTGAAGATAAGAGGGTGTATATGTTTTAAATTTGTGTTAAAGTTCCTCTAATCATCTTACCTTACTTTAAATCAACTTACTTGTATCACTTTAGTTTAATTAAACTTTCTCTAACTTTATTTTCTACAAAATAAAGAAACTTTTTATAAAAAAAAAATGACTACAAGAAGACACTATAAAAAGCTCATATAAATAATCAAAGATAAAAGGTACATGTTTCATTAATTAGCATGCAAGTGGTGATATTAGTAATCGATGGAGTAATTTTCTATTATAGACTGAATATACGGATACATCTACAAAATAAAATAATGTGAGTTAATTTGATGAATATATATATATATATATATATATATATATATATATATATATATATATATATATATATATATAAAATTATTTCTTAATGACTTGATTTAAATAAATTATTTTAAAACTCAATCCTACTAAAAGTAATATTACTATAATAAGTTATTACATTTAAAATACTATCTACTTTGAAATTTAATAGTCTTAGTATAATATTATCTTTAAAAAACAATTTAAAAGATTTAAGGAGGGAAATATAGTTTGATATTCGTTCATAAATGATACAATACTATCTATTATATATCTAAGATAATGTTAGTGTAATTAAATTACTGAAATAGATATTTTATTTAACCGACACGTATCTTAAATTGAGGCTATATTTGTAGACATTTGATGGTCGGGATCCTGCAGTGAGGATGACTTTTTTCCTTCTTCCTTTCTAAACAATTACAGCCATAGTGATTAAACTTTCTCTTGAACAAACTAAATAAAACGTGTAACACAAATTAACCACCTTAACCATATATATATATATATATATATATATATATACATGCTTCACAAATATCAGTCTCTAGAAGTCTCAAGACATATAATAACTCCTCATTTGCCACCATATATTTGTATTCTCATCAAAATTTTATTTACACTTTAATTATATTTATTATACTCAATAAACAATATTTATCATAGTATTTAAATTATTTTATATCACTTTCAACCCACAATTAAAAACTTAATTATGTTAAATTTACATTTTCGGCAATTAATAAACTTATATACAAATAATATTACAAATATAACCAAAATATAAAAAAACACAATATATAACAATAGTTAATTATACATAATTATATCAATTATATATTTGTTTAATTGATGTATCTATTACATATAATTAAATTAACAATTAAAATCTTTAAAATCATTTATTTATAAATAATTAATTTATATATAATATTAAAATATGTTTTCAAAATAATAAAATTTAAAAACAAAACACAACCGTGTTAATGCACGAGTTTCCTACTGGTTGGACTACTAAAACCAATCTTATAAAAGGAATTATTATAAATTTTTTAAAAGAAATATATTTTGATTATGAAAAGTTAATTAAAATAAATGTTTAATAAATTTGAAAACTAGATGTATCGCTCGTTGAAACATAAAGTGAGACATGAATTAATGTTTCAGGCTCATAAAACATATTATTTTAAGAGTTATACTCATCAATTTAAAAAAGGAAGTCATAACAATAAAATAATATATTGTATATTGAAATATCAATAACTAAATAAAACAAGATTAAAGTGTAAGCTTACAAAATTTTTAAATTAAATATGTTTTTATCTTTTAACTTTAAGTGAAAATTGGAATTAGTCTTTTTTCATCACTTTGAGTCAATTTAGTCATTCAACTTTAAAAATGTATGGATTTATTCATTTTAATAGATTTTCGTTAAGTTTATTTGACGTTTCAAACGCATTTCAGGATAACATTTGACTTGTTTACACCGTCTGACACATCTCCTCTTTACGTGTTAGGTGAAATAATACGTTTAAAACACAAAATAGACTTAACAAAATTTAACAAATAATCTTTAAAAATTTGGTTGAAAAAACTAAATTAGTTCAAAATTCCAAAAATGAATTAATTCAATTTTTTTCTAAAAGTTTAAAGACCTAAAACATGTTTAATCTTAAATTTTCTTGTTGGAGTAAAAGTTGTAAGAAAATTAAAAAGAAAAAAAAAACAGTTCCATACAATGAGATTTACAAAAATAAATTGAAACTTTGTGTAATAACTCTTGTAAGAAAAATGACTAAGTAATTTTATTTTATTTATGGATTTTGACCTAAAAACGAAAAGGAAGTATATTCAAAAGATCGTTCAAACACAACACGCATTCATTACTCAACAAAAGATTGCACCAGATTTGCTGCTAAATCGTTATAAGTGTGGCAGCAATAAAAAAGTGGGTGATGAAATTAAAACAAAAATGGTTGGTAGTAATGATTCAGAGAAGGCTTTGCGAAAAAGAGAGAGTAAAGAAATGAAATTAAAGAGAATAAAACAAGAAGGGTGATGACGCAGATGCATAGAAAACTTTATGATTCGGCATGCACATATGTGGAAGAAAATATGGCGAAGAAAAGAAGGAAAAGAAGGAAAAAGCGTAAAACCCACTTGGATTGTATTGGCCATGTTTGTTTAAGTTATCCAAAATAAAAGAACATGAAACGAATTTGTGTCCTAATTTTTTCTGGTCATGCATCATCGTATACGTCGACACCTTCTGATTAATTGCTTTCTCCCACATAATGCTACAACCATTATCGTTTGCTTTTCCGACAAACATTTTTTTCATACCACACCATTCACGCAAACACTGTTCACTTCCTATGCCTTTTAAAACTGAAATTGTGGATATCATATTCTGCACAAACATAACACTTTAAATTATTTCTATTTGATGTTCGTAACCAAATATGACAACTAACAAAACGAGACAAATTTTTTATTATCTAGTGGTATATGAAAAATTATTGCTACAAGGTCATGTTATTTAAATTAAAGAATGCTAGAGTAGCGTATTAAAGGATAATGGGTCATGTTTTGAGGGAGATCATAGTGTCAACACCAATTTCTTTTGGATGAATAAAATATGATTTGAAAAAAATAAATATTTAAGTAATTTTGAAGATTAGAAATTAAAATAAAAACTTTCTGAATAAATGTAATAGTGTTCCTTCTTTTCTTTACTTGAGTTAATTATCTCAAAATTAAAAAAAAAATTATTGGAAACTTGAAAAAAAAAGGAAAAAAAGGAAAAAGAAAAAAAGAAACGAAAAGAAAAACAAGAGAAGAAAGGGAAAAGAATAAGGCTGAGCCTTTTCTGTTTGGCCCAACTCTCTCTGAAAAAAAAAAACAGTCTTATGCTTATTTAATTTTATTTGTTGTTTGCACCTCAACTTTTTACAATTTTAAAATCTCATCTTTCCTTTTTTCCATTTTTACCCCTCCTTCCAATGGGCTTATTAACCCAACTGTTTTTCACTATTCACACTCCACATACTTTTTGAAAAACCTAACCTGATTATTCTTTTTAATAAAACAAGCAGACAGACCAAAATAAACCTAACTTTTGATGAAGATTAACGGAAGAACCTTAATATGTGTGAACTATTTTTCACCTAAATAATGTGGATTTAATATTGATTGTTAATGAGAGTACAATTTTGATCTTTCTAAAAAAGCAATTGAGTATAACTTGTAAGAATATGTTACCTTATGTGTGTGAAGTATTTTGTTAATGACTAACTTTTGTTACAATATTTAGTGAATTTTTCTGTTTAGAAAACTGAATCCGAAAAAAGTAGACGTCTATCTGATAAAAAATATCGATCCTGTTGGAATATTAATTATCATTAGCTATAAGGTATCCCTTAAGGTTATTATTTTCTGCTTATATTCAATTTGCTAATGAAAATAGTCAAGGTTGCATAATTGAACAATGACATATGCAATTAGTAACGTAGCTACTTAATTTTTGGAAAAAAATAAATTGTATGAATTATTTTTTATAATTTCCAAAGTCGGTAAAATTAATTACTTTTATTAAAAAAAGTTGAACCAAGATTAACATATGGTTTGAGAAAATTAGACTTCGATCACTTAAAAAAGGTCTCATGCTCAATTAGCAAAACATTACACAATCTGTATTCCTGTCATGATGAAGAAAATAAATATAATTATAAATTAGCGATGAGATTTTGTGAGTGAGTTTCATAAAACAAATAAGAAATGCATATATGTAGATGAGTTTGATAGTTATGAAGTGAATACTTTATTTTAAAGAATAAAAGAATAAAATAATAAATCTCATTTACGGATGAAAAAATTGACGGCTAATGCTATTTATTCAAAGTCACCAACGTATTGATAACATACAAATCTAATTTTAATATAAAACCAATCTTTAAAAACAATCATTCCCAACTCATTGTAGGGGAATTCAATTGAACTGATAAAAAAATAAAGAAACCATTTGAAATACAGAAATGTTGGATTATTTTGTTTCTTCTATAATCAAACTGTTGATATAGATTTGTGGTTTGACAATACGAAACCAACTTATCAAAATTAATTATTTAAATACAATTACATTATTTACTATTTTACTCGCATATAAGAAAACTATGTGAGAGAAAACCTTACGTACGTAAGTTTATACTCAAGTCCATGACATTAACACATTGTTTAACCTATGAATGCAAATATAGATTTAGATTGATTTGAAATATTTACCATGAACATCTCTATACATGCAGTGAAATGCGATATTTCAAATAATTTTTTTATTTCAAGAATTCTGATTAAAGTTTTAACAATAAACTAACTCCGACAGTATTAGCTTCGGATACGATAGCAGAAATCTACTAATTTAAAGATGAACTAATGGAAACCATATTCAAATTACATGGGAAATTGCCTGAAGTAAATATTTCAGGAAGCATAAACCAATTAAACCAATTTCACCAATTTCAACCAGACTGAAAAAGTGCACAAATAGCTACCGTAGTTGAAAATTAAATCAAGGACAAACAACTGAAGCATATTACAGCTCACTTGTAATACTCAATTGACTGAAAATAACATTACTGGGACTCTCGCTAGTTATCTAGAGTGTGTTCCATTTTTGTTTAATAATTACCAGTAAATAGTAACTTCCTTTCATTTCAGTTCTTAGAAGTTAAGTTGCACTGCATCGATATCTATCCGGTACCTGATCAGAGATCAGCATAACCTTGTTCAGGCATAAACAAGTAAATAGTAACTTGTTTCTTTCATTTCAGTTCTTTCAATTATACGATTCATTTTTCACCTAACCATGAACAATAAAATTATTTAACATAAGAAAAAAGCTATAACCAATTCCAAAATGGAAAGACCCATGAAATACGTTTGCATTGCTAGCCAAATCATTACATGCACCAGTTCCAACAGCTCAAAAATCATATATAAGGTCAGATGATATGGCATAATACAATCAATAAAGAAAAAAATAAAGGAAGCTTAAGGAAGCTTTATTAAGTAAAGATAGACCTAATTATACAAACAAACACCACGAATGGCGAATTGAACTTTCACACAACTGCTAATGCCTGAAAATGCTGCCTGAACATAGCTAATCTCGAAACAACTAATAATTACCTCCCTCACCCCCTTTAAAAGGAGGTTAAAACAGATGGGTGGTCAAAGAATATTTAGCAGCACAACTCCTTTCTTAATCGGCTCTAGACTGGCCAGCACGAGAAGACAGGATAATACCCACAATGAGACCATAAAGGGCAAGAGCTTCAGCAAAAATGAGGATGAGAATCATTCCAACAAAAAGTTTTGGCTGCTGTGCATTGGCTCTGCAGAAGTAGATTGATTCAATCGGTAATATTGCAAAAGGAGAATCAACTACCAAATCCAACAACAAATACAATGCTACAAAACGCAAATAGATATATATTCCATGAAGGACCATGTGTTATTTGAAAGTTGAAAAGGGTAGAGACACATTGAACTGTGCTTCCTGAAGGAATGGTTCAGCAATGCAAAGACGTACGCAGGAAACAGGGCAATGACGTCAAATGCATGTACAATGTATTTTATGCAAGGGTTGATGGATCCAAGAGTTGAAAATGTTGCATACTATAAGATAAGACCTTAAAATATCAGCAAACAAGAAACAAGTGATATATCAGAAAAGAAGTAGAAGAGGGTTATACCTAACACCAGCATCACCAACAATACCAATAGCCATGCCAGCAGATAGCCCAGCCAAGCCACAGGCAAGACCAGAGGAGAGATGTGCGTAACCATCAAAGAGGTAATAAGATTTGGCCTTGGGATTAATGCCGGTACTAATAATAACAGCGATAATAAGGCCATAAATACCCAAAACACCAGCCATAACAACAGGAACAATGGACTTCATCACTAGCTCAGGTCTCATCACACCCATGGAAGCCACGCCCACACCACTCTTTGCTGTGCCATAGGCAGCTCCCATACCTGTCAACAATTCAAATTTGAAAAGAAATTCCTAATAAGCTTAAAATCTTATCACTTCATATTCGAACAACCCTAAGATTCGATCAATCACTTTCACAAGCATCAGAAATTACTCTTTGTAAATGAGATTATTCCGATTTCCTCACAGACACAGATCAATCAATTTTCAGATTTCGTACTATTAAACTTGACTATTTGCAGTAACTAAGTGAATCTCAAACATCAATTGTTCCAAATTTAACAGTCATGACCTTATACACCTAAAGGAATATCATAATTAGGAAGATGTATACGGTTCTGATAAAACAAAAAATTGAATTAAAAGTGAGATTCACAAAATAATTATTTAAGTAATGAAACCATAGACACGGATCTAATCGAAGTGAATGGGGAAACGAAGAGAGTGGATTACAGGAGAAGACGAGGGCAGCCGCGGCTCCGAGGAAGCCGAAAAACGGTGCCGTTTCATCACCGCTGAAACCAGCCATGAGCGTTGATGGATCTGCAACGACGTCGGATAGATCTGAGAAATTCAAAATCTCGGGAGAGACCGATCTCTGAGGGTCTCGATGATTCTGTTGCCGTGATGAAAACGTGGGATTTCCACGTCTATTCCCTTTATAATCACACGTTTTGTACCCGACTTGAATCTCAGAAAACGGGTCAAATAACCCGTTTTTGTAATACTCTTAATCTGATGGGCCTCCAACTAGATCCAGGCCCAATCCCAATCATCGACTATATATCCCCTAGTTCTAGGTTTTAGTCTCCATCCTTGCGAAAATTCACGTTAATTTTTTCGGAAAAGAGAATAATAACAAACTTGGATAACTAATTATAGTTGTTTTGGATACTTTTACTTGTGACAATAACTAATTATAGTTGTTTTGGATACTTTTACTTGTGACATTTTAAAGAATTTTTTATGTATATCATCTTCAAACGTATCTTATCTGTTTTAATAAAAATTACCGATTAATATTTCATTATATTTTTAATCATCACACTATCTATACTTTTCATTTTGATTTTTTAACAAATAACTATATTTAAATAAAATATTACAGCTCTGAGCAAAAACTCAACCCCAAAAGTGAAAGCCATGTATAAAAATACACTCTTTTTTAATTTCATATCACCATCCTGTTTAATGATTCGTTTTACGAAACACTTATCATATATTAAAGTAACTTGACAATATTAACTTCGTATCAATTATTTAAAACTAAAAGTTATCTAATCTTTTTAAATAAACATAACTAAAATTTAACTTATCAGATTTTCTTTTGCGAAAAATCATTTATTATTCACAATTATTAGTGAATCGAATACAAGTACGAATAATTTAATAAAATCTTAAAAATAATTATAATAGTACAACACAAATGAAAACTTATAAAAAGAGAAAGAGAACAGTTATAAAAAAATATATAAAAGGATGTTCTCTAAAATTTAAATCAAAAAATAAAATTTTAAATAAAATAAATAAAATATTAAAAGTAATTACACACATTTAAACAATACAACACTCTAAAACAATCGGGTGTCTTTAAAATTTAGAATTCTCATACCGTTAATAGAACACTAACCTTAATCTATGGGAGATAAAACATAACAGAGCACTAACCTTGATCTATAGGAGATAGGTGAATATGTGTTCTTCAAATTTGACCACGTTTTTCAATCTATCTCTTTGTCTTTCTCTTCTCTTTTCATACTTTCGTGATGAGTTACTGTAAAAAGAACATTATGGCTATAAACAGAACCTCAATCCCTTTTATAAACCAACGTCCATCAAGTTGATTTATATTTTATCTTTATTTTATTTTATTATCACTTCTCATAATAATAACCAATAAATCTTTAAATTATATTAAATCATATTCATCGTAATATTTCAAACACTTCATAAAATTACTTATATATTACAAACACTAATAGAATTAATTCATCAATTAATTTTAACAAACACTTCATAAAATTACTTATATATTACAAAGTTATTTTATTAAATATATAATGTACGTGACTTATAAAATGTGTAAATAATGTAAGTCTTTTATAGTTGTACTAGCGTAAACACATGCGCTATCACACCTGTGTGTATGTATTTTTTAAATATGCGTGTTATATATGATAATATTGTAATGTTATTAAGTTAATATATAAATTAAAATTATATTTATTAAAAATGAAGTGAAATATATGACAACAGATGAAATAATAACCATTAATAAATAAAGAAGAAGACATCCGAATTTATAAAAATTTTATAAAAGTAACGGTTAATTTTTTAAAATTTAATAAATTATTATATTTAAAAGATAAAACGGGTATTTTGAAATATTGACACAAAAAGGGAAATCCCCTTTATATATTGTTATAGAAAAGTAACAGTCAATTTTAAAAAATTTAATGAATTATTATATTTAAAAAATAAAACGAGTATTTCGAAAATGTGGACAAAAAAGGAAAATTCCCTTTATATATTGTTATAGATTTGGACTTTTTGAATTCGATATTAAGTTGAATTTAAGTAGTATATTATAGTTTAAAACAAATAGAAAATTACGTGAATTTGCGAATTAAAGGATGTTAATAGACATGTGTAAAAGTATATATCTGTTTCCTTCTCTAACAACAAAAAATGTATATAAGTTTTTAAAGCCATTAACTTCTACTTTTTCTTTCCCATATCCAAAATCTCGTTCTAAAATTCTATTCGCTTCTTTGATTGTTTGTTTATAAATACAATATAGTTAAAAGATATGATGAAGCAAAAACACGTGTCTTCCATCTTGGCCCTTAAAACTTTATTTTCTTTCCATCTTATAAATAAAAACAAATCCTGTGATATTTGTTTGTCTTGTTTATTTTTCCTTATGTTATATTAATAATACGGTAGTTATGATGTACAAATACATGTATTGCAACTGTAATACAGAGATACAATATATATATATATATATATATATATATATATATATATATATATATATATATATATCGAATATATATATAATACGTGTCTGATATAATGATATGTTAATCTTAACAATAATAAAATATAATATATAATATATGCATATTAAAAAATATATAATTTTTTTAATATAATAAATATATGATTTTTTTTTGAGTCCAAAATAAAATTAAATATATTAAATAATTTCAACGTAAAAATTTGTATCATTGTAAAAACATTATTAGTTTATATATTATGTACTTTATTTAATCTATTAACTTTTACACTTCCAATTCATTTAAAAATATAAGAAACTAACTTATTATTTTATTTGGAAAAAACAATTGACACTGTGAAAATGGAATTCATATTAGACTTAACTCTATCTTAACGGGGTAGTTTTGATAGTTGTATTTTAGTTTCATGTTAATGTTCAGTTTAGTAGGATTATTTTTATTAATATTAGTTAAAGTACCATATATATGATTTTTCTTCCATAGTTTTTCTCAATTATATATTTTAAATAAATTTTTATAATTAAAATAATAATTTTTAAGTAATCGTTCATCTAAATTTAATCGATTTGGTCACTTTTTTTAATTAAAAAATTACTTAACAAATAAATAAAAACGAATTGTATTAAAAATATTATAATTATTTATACTTAATTTTATAATTACAATAATGATATTTTTATTAGTTTTATTATCATACAAAAACTGAATCTAAATGCACATATATTTTCACTAATATTTTAGAAAGGCATAAATATATAAAGTATTTAACACATATTTCCGGTTTTCAATTAGACAATCACAAATAAAAAGAAAAGAAAACAAACAAAACAACAACAAAATTGTAAGCCAGTTATATCTCCAAACAATAAATAAATGAATTGATATATTACATAATTTACTAACAACTCAAGTTATTAAAACTCCTTCCTTCCCATCCAGCCACATTATTATATAATACTCAAGTAGTCTTACAAGTGTCATGTACGTGTATGTCACAAAATCTATGTCTGACTCAGATTCATCATATCTAATAATTTATCATAACAGACATAAAACCAAATAAAGGAGACATAAACTAAGTATATAAAGAATACGAATATAAGATTTTATAAGAAATAACAATTTGAATAGTTTACATGCTCACTATTTGCATCACATCGTTATTTTTAAAATCTATATTTCTAAATGATATTAGTTTTTTTTTCTTTTACGTACATTTACAATTGTAATTATCATTGGCTCATTAATATATATAATACACGTTAATTGATTACAATGAAGATAAAGTTATGAAATCAATGAATAAATATGAATGATTGAGTTTTGTCACAGATAATTAAAATACAATAATTAAAATTTTTAAAAACAACTACGGTAAAAAACATAATTCATATAACATTACATTTTTCTTATATTAATTTTCCACTAAATATATCTCTCTAGTTTAAAAGTAGAAAAACCAGGTTCATAACTCCATGTGACTTGTAAGTTCGGCCAGTGCATACAATAAGCAAAGGAACAATATGATACTCCTAATTTGGCTTAAAAATTATAATTGATCAAATAATTTGAATCAAAATAATTGAAAAAAGAAATACATTATCTAGATACATACGACTAGACACCTAGTAGGATGATAAAAAGAGAAAAAGAAAATACATATTCCAAGTATGAGATAAAAATTGGTATATATTGATTTTAGAAAAAAAATGAGTGTTTAAATATTATTGTTTACGAGAAATTATTTAATGACTATTAGATGGTGCATTTCTTTTATATCTTTTATCAGTTTTTGAAATTTATCTCCTAAGAAATTATACATTCTCACCCTCACATAGTCATGACATAAAGCTTGAATTTGAACATAGTAACATGATAAGTATAAACAAAATTTACTTCAATATCATAAATTGTCAGGATGGCCGAGTGGTCTAAGGCGCCAGACTCAAGTTCTGGTCCTCTAACGAGGGCGTGGGTTCAAATCCCACTTCTGACATTTTATTTTTATTTTCGTTTACATTTTTATTTTTTCAATATACTTCTTTTTCGTTTTTTTTTTCTTTTCAAAGTTTATTTTTTCTTTCCGTTTCATTTTTATTTTTTCAATATACTTCTTTTTCGTTTTTTTTCTCTTTACAAAGGGACAAGACATGACAGATATTTTCTTTGCGTTTCTTTCATTAAACCCTACTTTTCTGTCCTAGCAAAGCAAAGCGGTTAACCCACCATGGACGAGGAGGAACGTGCTAAAGGAAGTTCTGTCTCAGGGGTTGTCGCCGCCGACCAAACCCCAGAGCAACTGGTCTCCAGGGCCATAGCCCCCGTCAAGAAGAAATTCCTCCGCCCTCCTCCGGTTCGGTCTTCCGCTCCAGACGACGACGTTTCCATTCCCACCGAAAACAATAACTATGTTCTGGCCATGGAGACAAAGTCTAAGCGCCAACTCAAACGCGAACGTCTTGAGGTACGCCAACTTCTCATTTGCATGCCTCCGCAAATGCAATCTCTTTCCGCATTTTCAAACTGCTGTGAAACTTTTGAACGTTACAGGGACAAAAGTCGGCACAAAACCTATGTCCCGAAATTGCGAAGACGGGGGATGTTAGTTCGTGTCCTTATAAAGACAAATGTCGTTCGAGCCATGATTTGGAAGGCTTCATGGCGCAGGTAGGTCTTGCTTCGTTGTTTGGTTCCGGCATTGGTTTGTTTACGAACTGATTCCGATTATGTAACTACTAGTTATCATCATCTGCAGAAACCGTCTGATCTTGAAGGAGAATGCCCGTTCGTTAAATATGGAGTATCCTGCCCTTATGGCATAGCGTGTAGATTTTTGAATACGCATGAAGGTGGTGTGCCTTCTGGCGATCGAAATGGTCTGGAGAATAGTTCCGAGGTGAATGGGTTGAGGAAGGATACTCAAAGGCTTTTGTGGAAAAATAAGATGAACTTCTCCAAGGCAGATGCCAAACTCAAAAGTCTCGGCCTCCTGGTATTTTATTTATTCTCTCCTTTTCGTTGTGTTTCATGCATGTTTCATCCATGTTTTCTTCTCCAAAAGGCCATCAAAGATGACGGTTTTACCTGTTGTTGGGGAATAAATTATATTCTAAATAAGGATAAAGAAGTGTGTGTCTTTCTTGCCATTTTTGTTACATTGTTGGCTTTCAAGCAAGTTACTCAATTAAGATGTATTTTTGTGGCACTTGAAGATTTCTATCTTGAACTTAACTGGGTGGATTCAAATGTTCAATTCCCATGTAAATTGTGATTATCATGCTCCTATTTTTTATTTCCTAAGTGTAAACAGTTATGAAATTCTGGTTTTAAATTGCTATTGTTAGTTTTCCCCTTTGGTCATAGTCCATCACTAAATGTGGCTTTGATGTACATCTAACCTCCTATTCGTTTTCAGTTATTTCTGTTTCATGTTGATCAAACTATCTCTCTTTTAAAAATTGTTGTAGGGACGGTCAAAGTCAAAAAGGAATGACTTGGAAAATAAAGAGGGAGTTGACACTGGTTCAAATAAGTATGATCATTCTGATGATAGTGGCTCTTGTGTTGTTACGTCTGACTCAGGTTCTAAGTTGGACTGCCCTGCTGAAGATAGAAAATCTAAATCTGATGAACTTTGTCCCCTGAAGCGAAGAAAAACTAAAGAAAATTGTGGTCCTAAGGAGTCAGAAAATGAAGGTCCTAGTTCAACTATAGTTGTTGCAGTTGATGATTGATATAACTTGTGTAATATGTCCAGTTTGTGTAACTTGACTTCGTATCTCTGAAATAGGTGTTACTGAGAAAATTGTTGAAAGAAGATGCACCGAATCTGAAGCTGATGCTATAGTCCCAGAAACTGATCTAAGCCTGAAGCTTCACTCGCGTGAGAAGAAGCTTATTGATTTCAGGAGGAAGTTGTATCTTGCACCCTTAACTACTGTTGGCAATCTCCCTTTTCGGAGAGTTTGCAAAGTATTAGGTGCTGATGTGACTTGTGGTGAAATGGCAATGTGCGCAAATCTTTTGGAGGTAACTATATGGATTTTTTCTGAATGGTTTAAATTTAAATAATTTTTCTTTCTTTCATCTTCTGTATAATGTATACCCTCTGTCCGGAGTTTGTTCCCTGGCGTATTTGCTACTGTGAAAGTTTTACCAAGTGCTTGATGTAACTTGGGTAATGTGATATGGGTTCAGGCACCTCCCAAAAAGTTTGGTTTTGCCGTCTTTTCTTCCCAAAATTTAATTTATCAAGTTGATTATATCCTCTATAGACAGATAACGTTGAAGGGATGCTTTTCAATGTAAACTCCTTAAGTTTGGAAGCAATAACTCAATGTTTGCCCAAAATTCTGTTCTGATGATGATATAAAATCAATAACGTAGAACTTGATACATTTTCTCTGATCCTTCATGTTCTATTCTCCATAACTCGTATTCTCTTTCCCAACCATCTGTTTTTTCTTTTACGGCCAAGCTGTATTTACGTTCTATTAGTTTTGATTTTACTTTGTTATAGGGTCAAGCGTCAGAATGGGCATTGCTAAGACGACATTCATCTGAAGATTTGTTTGGTGTACAAATCTGTGGGGCATATCCAAATATTGTGGCACGAACAGTTGAATTAATAGAGCAAGAATGTACTGTAGATTTTATTGACATAAATATGGGTTGCCCTATTGACATAGTTGTGAATAGGGGTGCTGGATCAGCTCTTTTAACAAAACCAATGCGGATGAAAGGTATCGTAGAAGCAGCTTCGGGTACAGTGGATAAACCAATAACTATCAAGGTATTTGACATGCCATACTGGACTCTATGATTTGTCATCCTCTGTCTTTTGGCTCTGAAACTTTTTGAGCTTGGTCATATCACCTATGATTGAAAAAGAAAGTGTCTTATCATACTTCTTAAAACTCCTTAACGAGCTTTCTAAAAGTGTGCACAAATCCCTTATCTATTGAACTAGGTACGGACTGCTTATTTTGAAGGGAAGAACCGCATTGATTCTCTGATAGCAGACATTGGCTCTTGGGGAGCCAGCGCTGTGACAATACATGGTAGGTCACGTCAACAACGTTATAGCAAGCTTGCTAACTGGGACTATGTATACGAGTGTGCAAAGAAAGCCCCTACTACATTGCCAGTAGTGGGGAATGGAGATGTTTTCTCATTTGTAGACTGGAACAAGCACAGAACTGAATGCCCTGAACTTGCTACGGACATGATTGCTCGTGGTGCACTTGTTAAAGTAAGTATACCTGGGTTCAACGACCGTTATCTCATTTATTTTAGTTTGAGTACTAATATTTTGACCTGAGATTTTTTGAAAGCGGGATTTATTGTTTTATTATTAAAAATAATTTTTATTATATACAAAAGATATAAGATTTATGTGATATTTGTTGTATAATAATTAACTCATTTTCTAAAGTTAATGAGTATTGACTTGAATTCATATGTATTGTAAATATTTCATAATATCTTGCCATTGTATAACTGGGATTGAAAGTAATTATGGAAAAGTATTTTCAATCCTATCTTTTCTTTCATTCTAAAAATAGCAACATATAGTTGACCATGTCTGCATAACAGATGTGGAAGATAAAGTATAACTTTCGAAAGTGACTGACATTGGCTCCTATTGATTGTCATTGCAAAAACATAGTGAGACTTAAAATGGTCTCTTAAAATTTAAAACGTAGTTTTGACTCAAAATGAACTAAACCCTCTCTGTGTGATAAATATCATGTCATTTGTCTTCATTGGTAGCATTATGGGATTCTGACCTGGACATTTTCTTAATTGTATTAACTAATGGCTGTGGTGTGCAGCCTTGGATATTTACGGAGATCAAGGAACAAAGACATTGGGACATCAGTTCTGGCGAGCGGCTAAATATTCTCAAAGATTTTGTGAATTTTGGTCTTGAACACTGGGGTTCTGACACAAAAGGTATACTTTCTGCTGTGATATAATTACGATAGTTGCGTACTGCAAAATGAAGAAAACAAAAGCAGCTGTTGAGGGATTTAAATGTCTAGTGCAAAGGATGCAACGATTGTTTTGGGCTAGGAACATGTCGCTTTGGAGTGTCATTTGAGACTGTCAAATTTGCTTGCATGAATGGATATATAGTGCATAATCAAACTTTTACAGCAAGTATTATTGTTTATGCTTTTGTTCCCAAGTTTTTAAGTATGCCTATCTTCTTTCACCCGCTTTTCCCAATTGTGAAGTTTTATTTTTTATATTGTGCTTGTAGGCTAGGAACATGTCGCTTTGGAGTGTCATTTGAGACTGTCAAATTTGCTTGCATGAATGGATATATAGTGCATAATCAAACTTTAACAGCAAGTGTTATTGTTTATGCTTTTGTTCCCCAGTTTTTAAGTGTACCTATCTTCTTTCACCCCCTTTTCCCAATTGTGAAGTTTTTATTTTTATATTGTACTGCAGGGGTTGAGAGAACAAGGCGGTTCTTGTTGGAATGGCTTAGCTACTGTTGCAGGTATATACCTGTTGGTCTTTTGGATGTAGTTCCTCAACGGTTAAACTGGCGTCCACCTTCTTACTATGGTCGTGATGAGCTTGAGACACTAATGGCCTCAGACTCTGCTGCTGATTGGGTATGCAGTTCCCTTTCATTTCAAATTATTAATTTCAAGTCTCTCTCAGTTAATTTCTTTAGGGAAATTGAGTTCATGGAGAGGCATTTTCTATCATGTGCTGCTTCAAACAGCAGAACATGTTTTTTTTATTAAACATAGGATGTTAGGCGGCAAGGAAATGTTTCTTGTGAAAGATGAAGATTGAGACTAGGAACACTTGCTAATTATTTATTTACAGTCTTACAATTTATCTAATGATTTCTAATCATATAGTCTTTCAAGTTATCTTCAATTGTGCAAATAGGGGTAATAATTAATTAATGTTTTGGCTGGTCTAAAGGCTTTATAGTTGAGGATGAGAATGTTGCGTTGGATGAGTGTGACATACTAGATAAGATTACGAATGATTGCATTGGAGATAAGATGGGGAAGGGTAGCACCTACTGACAAAAAGTGGTAGAATCTCTCCTTAGGTGATTTTGGCATGTATAGAAACCTTCAAGCCAGGTCACTAATTTATATACATTAACTAATTAACTGATAGTCTCGGCTATTGCGCTGCATCACCTCTGAAAGTTATAAAGAAAAAAGGAGTATGACTAGGACAAGGAAAAAAATACCAATAAGCCTACAAATATGAAAACATTGTACTGTGGCAATAAATTTAATGCAGTACTCTGTTCTGTGCTCTTCCATTTTTTTTTTTCTTAATTTGCATGTTACTTTTCATATATTTTTCCCCATATATATTTTTTCCTCTTATTTTACATATTACTTTTCATGCACAGATACGAATATCAGAGATGTTACTCGGTAAGGTTCCTGATGGGTTTACATTTGCACCAAAGCATAAATCAAACGCATACGATAGAGCTGAAAATGGTTAATTCTGGGGATGCTAATTTTGATGAGAACCCTTTTCTTCTGAACAACTGCTGACTCATGAGGAGACATGTGGTGTGTATTTGACTATTTGATGCTTTTCCCTATTTCTTTCTGCCCCGTGTTAGCTGGAAAATGCTGAAGAGACATTAGGCTGCATTCTTATCTATTTGTTTCATTGGTGGAATTGTTCATCATTGACTTTGACTTTGATTCTTCAACCCACATTCTATAGTTTCAGTCCTCTCTACTAAGAGACTGCACATTTAATAAAAATTGACATTTGAAGTGTAAGCATTAATTGTTTAGGGTGATGCGAAGGTTTAGACTGGGGTCAATTTTGACATTTGTGCTCGCAATACTCATTTATGTGTTGGGGTGGTTGGAGAGAATTTACATTGGAAGTGACCCATGCTTAAATGTGTTTCAATTTATATAAACTTATCGGTTCTTTCATTCTAGGCTGGTGGGGAAAAAGTGAATCAATCACACGCGTCATCGACCATTCTATTCGTGGTACCATGCTATTCGTGAAGTGTCCTCATAAGTCACAATACTTAATTTGACTGCACTAATAGAACGACACGAATGAATTAAGGTTTTAATATGCTGACAAGCTTTATAACATGGAAACAAAGGAAAATCACTAGTTTTTTTGCACGTGCTTTTCTTTGTTTGAGGAAAATTTGAAATAAAAGTTATTATTTTTTGTTTTGGATAAGCGTTGTGTTCTTACACGATTTATTTTTTTCTGTTTTGGGTAGAGATGCTTCTCTGTTCTACGTAAAGACATTATTTCGTTAGTTTTTATGTTCCACCAATGCAACAGCATTTTTTTTTTTTTAAATTGGGATCGACCTCACCTTTTGTAAAGCGCGATTTTTTCTATGTTCTTGGATAGAGATTATTCTCCTTCCTACTTTGAGATACTATCTCTTTACAAATAATAGTTTTTTATAATTATGAGGAAAAAGTAAAAATAAATGGTAAAATAGAAAATATTAAGGGCTGCAAAAAGTTACTAGGATGTTACTATTGAGATGTTCTCTCCTGTTACACAACAACAGTTATTTTTAATTTGGGATCATCACCTTTTGCGTTTTGGATTGAGACTATTTTGTTTTAGTTATTATTTCGTTATTTTGATGTTGTTTAATAAGCCGTGTATGAACAAAGTTGTAAAAAATGCGACATCCCGCCCGTGTCTATACTGAAGGAATAAGGCGATGCCATTGGTAACAAAACCAATTGATTATCACTAGAAACTACTTTTAATATTATGACCTTGTAGTTATCCAACAAAGCACATTGTCAAATCTTAAAACATAGTTTAATCATAACAACAAATCAAAGGTTACAACTGGTTTAAAGATGTATGAAAACATAATTAAGTTTCTCCTCTCAAGCAGTGTTATATACTTAGATATAGAAAATTAACAGTCCCTTAAATGTTTGAAACAACTATGTTTCATAGTTTATTCTATTTGAGTAATTTGAGGAACTACATTGACAAAAATCATAACTTCAGAATTTAATCTGGTGTGTCCCTCCAATTCTAAACAAGGAGAGAGTTCCATATATGCATATCTTAACACACTTGCAGACCAACAAAGGGTACTTATTAAGCAGGGTTTTTGGGAATTCAGATTACTGTGTATAGTATAGTTATAGCTTGTAGTAGTAGTAGTAATGTGGTGTGTGGTTTGACATATTTATCTACTCAACCCAACGGTCAATTCCCACTTAGCTTACACTTACCCAACATAACAAAACAGAACATGACAGAAGCATTACCCTTTCTCAGACACTAACAATCTTATTCTCAGACACTCCCTCCTGGTTTCTAACCCAACCCTCGTTCTCAATAGATTTCAAACTCCCATTCAAAGCATCGTCCCAATCAAACTCATTGAGGTTGCTGGTTTTAAGTTCCTCCGGCTGAACAGGGTATTTTCCGGAGAAGCAAGCATAGCAGTAGTTAGGAGCATCATCCTCCAACAACCTCTTCAACGTGTCCAAGGGAAGAAAAGCGAGGGAATCAGACCCAATAAACTCTCTTATCTCCTCCACACTCATCCTGTTGGAAATCAACTCCTCCTTACTGGGGGTGTCGACGCCGTAGTAACAGGACCCAACAATGGGTGGACACGCAATCCTCATGTGGACCTCTTTGGCACCCGCTTCCTTTATCAGCCTCACAATCTTGGACGATGTGGTGCCCCTCACAATGGAGTCATCCACCACCACAACCCTCTTCCCTTCGAGCACGCCACGCACCGGAGACAGCTTCAGCTTCACCCCAAAATCTCTTATTTTCTGCGAGGGCTCGATGAAGGTCCTCCCCACATAGTGCGACCTTATCAACCCCTGCTGAAAGGGAACCCCAGCTTTTGCAGCGTAGCCAAGCGCAGCCACCACCCCGGAATCAGGAACCGCGATCACTACGTCGCACTCGACGGGGCTCTCGGTGGCCAGTATTTCCCCGAATTTTCTCCTGGACTCGTACACGGACCTCCCGAAGACAACAGAGTTGGGAAGCGCGAAGTATATGTGCTCGAAGATGCATTGCTTTGGCTCCGGATGAGTCACGAGGCAGAGGGATTGGATTCCGGTGTGGTCCACCACCACAACCTCACCCGGGTTCACCTCTCGCTCGTACGTCGCTTCGATCAAATCCAGCGCGCATGTCTCCGAGGCGAAAACCACAGCGCCGTTGCTTCTCCTTCCCATCACCAACGGTCGGAACCCGAAGGGGTCCCTCACGGCCACCAGCTTGTCCTCCGTGAGGAACACCAGGGAGTACGCGCCCTTCAGATTCTCGCAGGCATCCACGATTCTCAGTAGGAAAGGTCTGTGCTTGGAGGTGGCGATCAGGTGGAGCACCACCTCGGTGTCGGAGGTCGTGTTGAAGATGGACCCGTTGTCTTCCAGTTTGGCGCGCAGGGACCGGTAGTTCACGAAGTTTCCATTGTGCGCGACGGCGACGGAGCCGAAGCGGTAGCCGGCGACGAAGGGTTGGACGTTGCAGAGCCTGGAGTGTCCCGCGGTGGAGTAGCGGACGTGGCCAATGGCGCAGGAGCCGGGTAGCTGAGAGAGCTTAGTCTCGTCGAAGACGTCAGAAACGAGGCCAACGCCGTTGACTGTGTGGAGGACGTTGTTGTCGACGGCGACGATGCCGGCGCCTTCCTGGCCGCGGTGCTGGAGGGCGTGGAGGGCGAGGGAGCAGAGACGGGAGGCTTCTGGGTCGCCGTAGATGCCCACAACGCCGCACTCTTCGCGAGGCTTTTCGTCATCATTGAAGGAGGCGAAAGTGTTTGTGGTTTTGGTGCATGGGAGAGGCAGAGTGTAGCGGGTGGAATGAGAGAGAAGGGTTTGAAAGGAGTTGGTGGTGGTGTTGAGAAAAAGAGTGTTAGTGTTGACGCTGAAGCTTTGTGTGTTGAAGAAAGGGAAAGAGGGTTTGGAGTGTGAAGAGGAGCAGAGGGTGGAGAGATTAGACGCGGCCATGATAAGAAGAAAAACAGAAGCACGATAAGAAGAAGAAGAAGAAACCAGACTAAGGTATTGATATTTAAAACACAAACACTTTCTTAGTTGTTCACACGGACCCACCAAACACCTCTTTTTCACCCTTTCTCATTTCCAATATTCCCCACCTTCTTTTTTTATTCTAATCATTCTTATTTTTTTATTCTTCTCCTTCGATAATATCCTTCTCTTTTTATTGCTATCTACTAACTTTGTACGAGTGAGTCTAACTTATTTATTTATTTATCTTTTCGTTATTTAAGTCAATCGTGTAATTTTAAATAAATTCTCGAGACGCGCTATAATATATAAAATATGAAGATAATTCAGTTAGGGTGATATAAATTATATCTTTACTATAAATATCCTTGTTATTAAAATAACAATAATGATATAGTTTTCTTACAGGTAACAATTATTGATTCAATTAAGAGATAAGAATTAAAATCAATATCTTTTAAAGGTACAACGGCTTGAATAAATAAATTAGTTTTTTAAACATGGAAGATACAGTATTTAATTTTAATATTGTTTAGATAAAATGGAAAACCCAAAAAAATTGTAATTGATCTTTTATTTATTTTTATTACTTTACCATCACATGTCTTTTTCTCGTTCTACTTCTTCGTGTACCCACGTATGTCTAAGTAGGATAACTCCTTAATGTTCTCATTAAGCACTTCTTGTCTTTTGGATAATCCAATGTCTACAACACGTCAGAGTTCATGATCAGAATGACACGATTCGCTGCATTTTCAATTTTAATTCCCCTCTTGTTATTTCATTCAAGCATTACATCTTTAGATTAACTTAATTATTTCAATTTTTAAAATGTCATATTTTTTCATTTATGCTCTTCATAAGATCAAATGATCTAATTAATTCAAATTAAAAAGTGATTACTTTTATAAGAAAAGGCAACAGCATTTTTAATTTGAATATTATAATTAAAAGCAGAAACAAATTGCATGATATTAATGACATTGTTAAATAATTATAATGCATATCTTTTCCGAGAGACGGGTAGTTTCATGTTTTAATATTTAAACATTATTATTATTGCTGAATAAAAAAAATAACATTTTTTATTTGCTAGATTGTTAGATTTTTAAGGAGTACTTTCTAATCTTTAGTCACGTGAGACCTAGACTCACACTTGGATAACTCTGATATAGGTTTTTAAGGAGGGAGAGAACAAACACTAATAAGACCTGAATTCAACTATATCAGACATTTACATCACTCTCAACCCACAACCTTAAGGCACTGGGTTCATGAATCTTTATTCTTATATAGTGCTCTAGTTTCTTATTTCTAGTTAATGTGAAACTTAGACTCACACTTTGATTCCTAACAAGAATATCTTAACTTACTGTATATAATAGGTAAAAACTAAGATTTTTTTAATTAAGACGAAAACTATGAGTATAATTTTTTTTACCTTATGCATTAGAATTTAAAATTTTGAGATAGAATCATATTCATATTCAACTAAGATAAATATTTTAGTTTTTTTAAAAATTATTTAGATTTCAAATAGATGTGAATTGGAAATTTAATCCATGATACTAAATGTTTCAATTATATATATAAAAAAAGAAACTAAGAAAAAATTATCTTTTTAATGTCTTTCTCACCTTGTTTAATTTTATTTTCTTATAACATTATTAATCCCATGTCTTTTTCACTCCATTTATTTTACCTTTTCTTTCTACCTCTTCCTTACGCAGCAACGCATTAAGTATTTTATTATTATATAATAACACGTCAGAATCAGAGCAATGCAATTCGGTGGATTTCCAATTTTAATTTGCTCGTTGTCATTTAATAAAAAGATTACATAATTGAGTTAATTTAGTTATGGTGTAGTTTAAGTCAAAGTTTAATTTTTATATTATGTGTGCTCACGTGATATAACATATATTACGTGATGGGATAACTTTTAAACTAAACCATCAAGATATGTTATTTTATATCTAAATAAACTCAAGAACATATTGTTATTATCAAATAAATCAAGATGATATTAATAAACCAGAAGATGTTATTATTATTAGTCATCAGCTGGATTTATTATAATAGCGAAAAATACTTTTTATTATATAATAAAAAATATATAATTGAGACTTTGAAATTAAATAATAATATAAAAGATTCTTAATTAGCAGATTTATGTTTAACTTAAGATGAAAAGTTAAGCTCCAATTTTATATTAGAATGAAGTATTAACTAATCAGTTTTACAGTTAAACACTTTAAAATATTATATTAATTAAATAATAAAGTAAAATTACTTCGTAAATTTAGATTTGTTGGTAGAAACTTAATATTATTTGATTTCCGAATATAGCATAGGAAGAGATGTTTTGTCTGTCTTAAAATAAAATGTGAAACACTAACATTGGGAATCTCCTTGTCAACGAAACTGACCGTTGACCATGTATTCGAATCTGAATGAGATTAGATTCTTGCTTTGTCGATGAAGATGAACGTACGGGATTGCTTTGTTAAAAAAAAAAAGAAAATTTGAACTGTCTTTTTTATCTGAATTATTAAATGATATAAAATTATTAAATATAATTTGAAGACATTTTTTAAATATAAAATTATAACTTTTTTTCAGAGTAAATAATATCTTAAACGTGATATGATATTCTATAACTCTTAAAGGTGGAATTGTGGGAGTAAATATGCAATTTATACACGACAAGTTTGTATTAACGTGGAATCAGAACCTACCTTCAACTCCATCGCCACTTGATTTTGATGATTTCCGAACCAAATACATGCATTAACCACAAAAGATGTGAGATTAAATAAAAAAATTACGCGACATTCTGTATTAATTTTGGGGTAATTATTTAAGAATGTAATTAAAATATATTAATAGTATAATGATGTTCCATTAAGAAGCATATTATGTATAGATTATATAAGTGAATCTATTCCCTGCTAAGAATCTGTGTTGATAATAAGAATGTTGTGATAAAGATGTTTTGGTATTTAGTTCTCCAATGCCCCGTGGCCAAGAGAAATGGGTAACAAACATAAGGACCATAAAGGATAAACTTAAACAACACCCACTCCACTTCCCATTTTCATCATTAAGGAGACGTTTCTGTCACCAATTTCAATTTCTATCTTTACAAATATGGAACTCCATTTTCTTTTTTATCATTTTTATATAACTATTTCCAGACATGTTTTATTCTCACATTATCCTCTTGATTCTACATGATTTTATTTTGTGTATCAAGGACATGAGTAACTTATATTCCCATGACAAGTCAAGTTATTCTTTAATTTCTCTTATAACTTCATTTCTTTATTTTTTGTTTTAATTAATTCGGAATTTAGAAAATATTTTCAAGAATGTGAACATTTCGATCATAGTATTCCTTCGAATATATTTCTAGAAATGCAAATTTATAATTTGAAAAAAAACAACCCATAAATTTCTCAAGATTTTCGGCTATTCATTGGCCGTTATATTTCACAAATATCGTTGTTACGAAGGTGAGTTTTATTTGGGAGTACATTTTCAAACTCTCCCTTTTAGTATTATAGGACACTATTGTAAGCATTTGATTGCATTATTAACTGTGGAAGGTTTAAGTAGAGCATTAAACTTGACACTCACATTATTTTAATCAATTTAAAATAATTAGTAAAAATTTGATATCAATAATATGGTCATTAAAAGAAGCATTTGTCTCCTTTCTTTTCTATTGCAATAATAATAATGCCTTGACGGGTAAAACCAAGCGATGGAGAGAAACTGAGGGGCACCTCAAAAACTCCAAAACCAGTTTTCACAGACCTTATTTGTACGAGAACCAGATATGGTTATGTGGTGAATGGATTGAACTAAGTTAGAACAACTATGATGAATGCGTTGTCTTGTTCTTATAAACCATAAAGCCCGTAAAGACCCAGTTTCAATCAAAAACATTCTTGAAACCCTCTTTCAACTGTAACATTCTTCACTTAGGAACAAGCAAGAGGACAACCTAGTCTAACAGGAACAAGAGGGAGTAATGTACTGCTATCCAATGACCCACAAAATTGAACGAAATCCATGTAAAAAGAAAGAAACCAAAATCACATGTACATGGATCTAGTTGTTGAAGACACCTAAATTTGGATAGCAATAGAAAGCATTATAAATTCCATTTGCAAGAATAAGTAAAGCAAGAAACAAGAATTTACACAGCAAATCCTCTTGTATACTGACATCCTGGGTTAAGTGATATATGGGGAGAAAACCCAAAAACCAAAATTTGGTCTACATCACTTCGGGGTTGACAATGCAAGGTCTTTGTATTCAGATGATATTCCACTTGAGAACACTAGAACAGCATGTTTCCACCAAGCATTTTAGTTATGTGTTTCCGAGCACTGCACACAAGTAATCCATTTGATAACTGAATGAAATTGAGCAATCTTAGGGATATAAATATAAAGCATATATGTATGTAGCTTTCACAAAAACCTAGCAGAAAGTTTGAGACTAACTATTTTTCTTCGACAAGAGTGCTTAAAACATCCCTAGATGCAGCTGTTTGACATAGGTTCATTAAAACATACCTATCAAGATTGAAAGATCAGTCCCAAACAGGCACAGTGAGTGTACTAATGCATTAGGGGCATCTATTCCACGTAAATGACACCTTCTTCAGGATCTTCCCCATCCCAATCATCGTCATCCTCATTTGTTGATGAATCCAACCGCTCCTTGTTTTGATTCCCTGAACTCTTCTCATTCTTTATTTTATCCAATATTGCAATCACCTGAAAATTACAGTGTTGTGGATGCATCAGATTAGTTATAGCTCAGAGTGGCCACCTACAATTTGCTGAGACTTGGAAAAAGAATGACATGCACATGAAAGGATGCCTCATCGGTGAAGATATTTAAATTCGTCTCGGAATTATGAGACTCGCAATTCCACCATGAGAAGCAAAAAATGTAGATTTAGGGTCCAAGGAACACCCCCGTCCCCCAAATCAAAAAATCCAAAAATTAAAAAACATGATGTACCAGTTTATGCACACTTCAGATTGCTGTATAAACCATGTAAAGTAAAGTAGCAAAAAAAACAATCAGATACGGCTTCAAATGGCAACCATAAGGTCTTGGTTTTGGATTAGTCACCGACCAATAAACAACCTTAACGGATGTAAGAAAACTAAAGGATCTTGCAATTGTACCGACAGACACAAACACACAAGTAAGAACGCATACCCTGCTTCCTTTCTCAAAAGAATCATCCTCAATAAAGCGTATCTCGGGAGTTAAGCGCAACTTCATACGCTTCCCCAATTCACTGCGGACATACTTAGCCTTTGACTTCAAGCCGGCAATGGCTACTTCTCTCCCTCTTTCATCCCCAAAAACAGAGACAAAAACCTTAACCACCTACATGTGATGTTTGGCGAGTAAGGAAAGCATTGAATAGCGGTTAAGGAATTGAAGAGAGAGAGAGAGAGAGAGAGAGAGAGAGAGAGAGAGGAAAGATGCCTGGAGATCACCGGAGACTTGGACATCGGTGATTGTGGTGAGGGAAGAGAGGTAACGGTCGGCTCCTAAGGAAGTTTCGGGAAGAATAGCATACTGCAACACTTTGTCGGTGAGGAGCATATCAGAGAGCTCTCTCCTTATTTGCTTGGCCACCATTTGGACTCTTCTGGGATTGGCCATGCACCTTATTCTGGAACCAACCACCGCCATCCCTCTCACAATTCGCATTGGGGTCACCCTCACCGTCACTGTGCCTGCGGCAGCGCCGGCGCCGGGGAAGTGATGGCGCCAAGGATAAGGATTCGGACAGGGACATGATGCAACCACTGCGGGGTGAAACATTGCTATCACTACACTGCTCTTTGAAGATTAGATGCAGAGGTAGCAACCAAAGAAGACGCAACATGTTTTTTAATCTCTCAACCCGGCCCAACACAAAGCCCAATTATAAGCTTTACCAATTTTATACATGGCAAAAAAAGGTGTGACTGGTGTAGGGGTAAAAATAAGAAATACAAATTTTATGGGGATGTAGGGAGAAAAAAGGGAGGTGAAAGAAGGAGCGGGCCGAATTGTAGCCCAAATTGTAGCCAAGGCCCTGATCATGAAAATGGATGGACTTTTTTTTTTCAAAACAGATTTTATAATCCAAAATATACACACTAAAACACTTAACTGACTTTTTTTTTTTTTATTAAACCGGCTATTCGAAGATGATTCTTATAATATATATTAGCGATGTTGAACAATATAAATAATAATGTATTTCATTTTTTTACTTCAAATTGTAGGAATTTTATACATGGCAAAAAAATTACAATACATTTTACAATACCACACTTAATTCAATTTAAATCTGTTTTTCTTTCCGTTTTTTTTTTCAAATCTCTTCCACTATAGTTGATATATAATCCTTAATTTAATCTGACTATTGTCATCGCAGAATCTTTTCTGTTATCACTTATCTAAACGATCTCTTCAATCGGGTCAATATTTCTTTCACATGTTTTTGTTTTCATTGCTACCATTCGAATATTCGTATAAACCAGTATTTTAATCTATTTATTATGAAATAAAAATTAACAAATTCAAGAAATTAGCCAAAACTATGGATAATTCGTTAGTTATAGTTATATTGTAAAAAAGAAGAAGCAAAGTGTAGACTTAAAGAGTTCATATTAAGTAAAAGTAATTAAGAAAAATAATATAAAAAGAAATATCTATAAATCCATTTTGTCTTAAAGTTGAAAATTAAAAATAATATGATATCTTATATATATATATATATATATATATATATATATATATATATATATATGAGATCACGTGGGCAAAATTTGTAATTAAAAATTAAATTTGAGTATAAGGGAAATAAAGAATAAGTATGTATAGAAATGCAATGGGCAAGGTCACGTGGGCGCATTTGATATGTTCCATTACTCTTCTTTCCTGTGGGCCCCATCTCACGTGTTCCTCTCTTCCCTTCCCTCCAACACTGGGCTCCTCCGCACCCTAACTTTTTTTCTAACTATCATTCACATTTTATTTTTCTCAATCTTCAATTACCATTTTTCACAAATTCAACTCCTTTTCATCATTTTCTTTTCCTTTTCTCCTCTCGATTTCTCTGAACTCACATAATCAGAGGTCATGTAACGAAATTAACGGTTGGTCTAAAGAAAATTTGAAAAAGCTCCAAAGGTACTATGTAGCTGTCACATTTTTGTGCGTTTTTATGTTACCTTCATAGCATAACTGATCACTTTTCATTATGATAGATGATTCGATAATTGTACGGCGAGAATCACCATCTTGGAACGCTTAATTATTGAGTATCATTATTGTTGTTCTTACTTTCTTTCTGCCACGCACGTTCAACCATTATTATTTGATTCCTCCATCATTATTGACGTCTAAGGTAGTTCAGCATTTCACTGCGGAAAAAGGGATAACCGGGTAAGTTTGACTGCTATTTGCAAGTTGTAGTAGTCAAGTTAAGCACTTCCTAGAAAGAAAAGAAAAAATTGAGAAGATTGAAAGAAGGTACATGGTGAGTAAGATGCGATGATGCAAATTGAGAGAACCACTTGCGATATGTAGCTCTCAGGAATGCGTTTTGGAGAGTAACGTCGGAAATAATATGAGTGTGAGTCAAAAATTTTACGTTGTATAGGATAGATAAATTTTACGTTGCAGTTTGATTCTAATGTACCTAGTAGAAAAATGATAACTTTTGATGTAGGAAGATTGGGATATAAAGCATGAAAGCAACAGAAGAGACATTTGTTTTGGTGACGAACAGCAGAATGGACAAAGAATGAAACAGAGCATTAAGAGAGTCTGATTTTGAACGTAAAGGATGGTGTGGTTTGGATGGTAACATATGCAATAGACGAAGAAGTGTTCTTTCGAGGAAATAGGCGAGAACATGGGTGGGGCACTTTGGGACAAAATTCCAATACACAAATTCCTAACTGATGTGGATGTAGATGCAGATCACAAATATTCTTCTCAGTACGCATATCCCAAACTATTTACGATCTGTAAAAACTAAACACAGAAATGGTGACACTTTCTTTTTGAATCATTCACATTTATATGAATTGTACTAAATGTAAATGCACATGTTTTTATTGGGTGTTGGGGAGGAGAAGATATTGTTTTGGAGGAAAGGGAGTTAAAGAACAGTGGTGAATGGGAGAATCTGTTTGTGGCTCTGAAAGGAGAAGAAAGAAAGAGAAGCATTGATTAATAATGAAGATAGGACCATTAAGAATTGGCAACTGGTCCTTCTCTGCAAAAGGAAGGACAGTTCCTTTCAAGCTCTGTTTTCATGCAACTGCATTTTTCTTTAATTAGTGCCAACCATCATTTCAAGAGTCTACTCCCACTCTTACTTTTCTATCTCAAAATGGGCTAAATATTCTCAACCATTAAATACAACTTCATTTTGTTTCTACATTTGTTACTTTCAAACTTAGTTGCCAACATCTTATATACAAATATTAGTTGTTAATTTGTTAAAAGTCCCGTGTCGATTAGAGATAAGATCAATTCACAATATATAAATAAGTATAATTCTTATCTTATAAATCGGTTTTGTGAAATTGAATTAGACTTAAAATATACTTTTAACTTAATGAAATAGCTAAACTCATGATCTTTTTCTCTTTTACCTTTAATCTAACTATTAAATTGTCTTATTATTTGTATGTGGATTAATTAATTAAAGTGAATTCATTTTAACTTATATCAAAATTTGTAATTCTTATAATTTAATTTAATTTTAATGAATAAGACTGAATTAAATTTCATATTATTGTATTCACTTTGTATCAAATTAGTAATGCCGAGAAACTTTGAATGTATAAAAACATAGTATTTTGAAATGTAAAAACTATAAATTGATTTCACTTTATTAATTTAATATATTCTTATATTATAAATTTGGATATCTAGTTTAGAGAGTGAATGCTCTCACCTTCTCAATTCTCAATTAAAAGATTCTGTACAGAATCTTATAAAATGTACATTTCAAACTTTGCAACTACTAAACAAAATTCTCTAATCTCAACCTATTGACCTTTATCTATATAACTCGTTTTCGTTTTGTTATTCAGGTTCGTTTTATTTATTATGAAATATAATTTAACATAATTTATATTTAAAATATTTGTATATTATAAAATTTAATTATATAAAAATAAATATTTTTGTGTATTAACAAATCACGACCATTTTTATATTTATAACTAAGTAAAAGTTAACCTGTGAACACTCTTACTATTTTATTTATTTGTGTTCCAAAAAAGTTAAATTGAGCAGTGAAAAAAGGGACATAAATAAAGCATGTGACCAAGTTTGTTGTTTTGTATGAATTTTTTAAAATATAAAATTATGAGAGTGAGATTAGAGAGGACAAAACACAATGAAGACAAGAAAAAATGTAAATTAGATTATGCAACTCATCTTTTACCGGCGGAATTTAGGATCTCTTTGTTCCTTATTCTTATTTTTAAGAAAATAAAAACAAAAAATGATAAAAAAAATAGTTTTCAAAACCAATATCTCTTTCTTAATTTTAAAATAAAAAAAATTATGACAATTGTATCGTTTGTTCGTGCTGTTTCATTTTTTTGTCTTCTTTCATCCTTAACTCGTTAAAGTTTAATTTTTAAAAATCATTTTAACTAATCAATTTTAAAAATTAGAAAACCAAAACACACATCTTAATATTCACCATACATATTATGTATGAATTTAATTTTTTTACATATTATAAATTTAATTTTTTCATAGTTTTAGACACGAACGTACTTGGTTTTCGTAAAATAAAAAATAAATAACCTAATAAAAATATTATTTGCACATTGCAAACAAAAAATAAAAATAATGAGTTTAATTTCAAGGTTATAATTTTTTTTTTTATAAAAATCAAAATCATAACTTGTTGTCCATTTCACTTAGATTAAATCATATTTAAATCTTCAATAATTTAATATAGTTATATAATTTTAATTTTTACAATAATTAATTACATTGATAATGCATTAAAGTAAAAGTTATATTTAAATTACTTTCAAAAAATAAATTATGTTAACAACTAAAATACAAGTGATTATTATAATAATTAATTATAAAAAATGTTTTTTAAAAGAATAAATTTTAACACTACTTTAGCTGGTTAGGTTGATTTTTGTAATAATACATTTGAGAAGAAAGGACATGAAAGAAAGCCTGACGGAGCAATGTCGTGAAGGTAGAAGGCCTACTGGTCATGAACTTCTTTTCCCGGAGAAGAAGCAATGACGGTATTCGGGGAATAAGCATCGGCTAACTCTGTGCCAGCAGCCGCGGTAAGACAGAGGATGCAAGCGTTATCCAGAATGATTGGGCGTAAAGCGTCTGTAGGTGGCTTTTTAAGTTCGCCGTCAAATCCCAGGGCTCAACCCTGGACAGGCGGTGGAAACTACCAAGCTGGAGTACGGTAGGGGCAGAGGGAATTTTCAGTGGAGCGGTGAAATGCGTAGAGATCGGAAAGAACACCAACGGCGAAAGCACTCTGTTGGGCCGACACTGACACTGAGAGACGAAAGCTAGGGGAGCAAATGGGATTAGATACCCAGTAGTCCTAGTCGTAAACAATGGATACTAGGCGCTGTGCGTATCGACCCGTGCAATGCTGTAGCTAACGCGTTAAGTATCCCGCCTACTATACAGATAAATTATAAAACATTTGATATTGTAAGTAGAGGTACAATCTAAATCTAAGAAAAGAAGCACTCATTCTTTTCTTTTTACTACTTCGATATGTAAGAGAACTATTGACTCTGAAAAAAATAAAAAAAAATGTTACCCACATGATGAAACTTTTAAGTAAAATGTAAAAAGTTATATAATATAAGAAATTAACTATTTTGTAAGAAATTATACGAGATTATTAAGCTGTGAATGATGTAGAACGTATAAAAGACATGTTAAGTAAGCAAGTTTGGGGTGAGTTTAGTTATCTAACTCATTGTTTCGTTAAGAAGAAAGAAATGAAACCAGAAAAAAAGATCGAAGCTTTAAATAAAAGATAAAAATAAAGAAAATAGTTTGTTTCCATGTTAATTTTTCTTTCTTTATTTTGAGTAGATTTATGGGTATATATGGTATGTATACAGAAATATATTATTGTTTAAAAGTGTATCTATTTATGAAGATGCAAAAGAGAGTATTGAAGAACAGAAAAAAAAGTTAAAAAAGGTTAGAATAATTATTAGAAAAACATAAAAATTGAGGTATCAAACTCATAAAACAATGTACTCAAAATAAAATACATAATTAATTATATTTTGAAGATAATCCATTATATTATAAATGTAGTTATTTTTTTAATAATACAAATCATATCAATTTTTAGTTTTTTTTTTTTTCAATCTGTTCTCCACACAGGTAAAAAGTAACATGATTTTATATTAGTTCTGTTTGGGGCGTGGACATATTCTTCCTTAATATGGAATCATAGTATGTGATGTGGGCCATTCTACCTCCTTTTCTTATTTTAAAGTTCAACCAGATATCCGTACACATTTAAGTACACCACTTTCTCTCACTACTGTTTCTCCGTCCCCTTCTTTTATTTCTCGTTATTGTAAACCGTTTCAAAAATTTTCACACTCTCGTCTGGTCAGTTATAATTTTTTAGAGTTAAACTGAATTTTAGAACCGGTTAATCTCAAAATTTTGACTAATTTAATTTTTTATTATTTAAAATATATAAATATAAATTTTTAAATAAATTTTATTAAATTTATTAATATTTCAAACATATTTTATTATAATAATTAATTTAATATTAAAATAAAAATATATTAAATAATATAAAAAATTCAAAATATAATACTAAAATATATATAAAACATTAAATCAATTTAATAAAATTTAATTAAAAATATTAAATTTACGTATTTTAAAAAATAAAATAATAAATTATTTTAAAATTTTAAAATAAATTAATTCTAAAATTCACTTGAACCAAAATAATATTTACTCCTAATTTTACACACTTGTGGTAAAACTTTCGTTTGTACATTTTGTGCAAGGAAAAAAAAAAGGAAACTTTTTTAGTTAAGTTTATGAATGATTCTTTTTTATGTTGGATACAATATTATCTGTTTCTGTCCAGGTACAAATCTTAACAGAGAAAGATTTTTGTACAGGGAGAGAGAGTAACAGAGAAACAGAGAAAGGTATCTATCTGTGAAATCAAACTTCCTAGATTCCATTGAAAAAAACTAAATTCTCTCACAGGGCAATAGTATAGAACCCCTGCGAGGAAAATTTGACGAACAGCGAACCCTTTATACAATTTTCACCCCTAGAAATTCCTCATGGGGACAAAAGGTTAGAGTCTCATGATGAACATCTAAAAGCCCAAATGGGGCTAGCTGTTAAAAAGCAGAAGAAGAAAAAAAAAAGAATGGGACAAAAAGACGCAGATCGTGAGAAACACAATGCATAGACGGTGAAGAGAGATTGACGATGGGTGTTAAAAAAGAGAAGCAGAAGAAGCTTCGTCTTGGCCAGCCACCTTGGATCTCTGTTCTTGATTGTTGAAGCAATTGATCTCTGATCATCGTAGCGTTGATGTTAGAGAGCGGAAAACAACTTCTTGGCAGGGGATAGTGAGTCCCATATCGTGATCGAAGCCAAACTCTTCCTCGGCCTGTCGAAGGAGGGACTGAAACTGAGGGTGAGTCAAAAAGGAGATGGGGACAATGTATCTACTTCTGTTTTCTCCGACGTAGACGGCGAAATGGCCTTTGGGAACATCGAGGGGAAGAGCATCATGGTTGTGGTCGCAGTCGTTCTTCTTTCCCAAGCTGGAACATCTCTTGAGGATTTGTTTGAGGACTGTGGTTTGAGAGGTTTTGTTTGATTTTCTGATGGCCATGTTTTGAGGGAGAGAGAGAGAGAATTAGAAGTTGATGATGAAGAAGAAAGAAGGTGAATGGGGTGTATTTATGAAGAGAAAGAGAGGGCACGGGTGTTTTGGGGTATGTGTTTTTGTGGAAGGACATGGTGGGAACCAAACCACTGTCCTTCACTGTTCTATGTTGGTCCTCCCAATGCCAACGTTGACATGGACCCTATCTATACCTCCACTTTCATCTCTTACATCATTTCAACTTTTATTTCTTTATTAACTTATATTTTTTAAATACTTTTAATATATGGGCATATTGAATTATAATTTAAATATATAATGGAGGAATATTTTAAATACATAATATTTCTATATGGCTTTAAAACTGGGAACCATTGATGAAGAAAAAATAAAGACTGGGATGTCATTCGAACCCAAGACCCAAACACATACTTATGCTGCCTCTTGCAGTTTTTCACCACAAATAAACCCAAACATTTTCCTCGCAAAATTTGATGTCATACAAGAATTCTTGTTTGAGGTACATTCTGAAACACAAAATTACAACGGTTTGTTTGTTAAACCCCAAACGTATTTTGATACAAAAACACCGTGTCAAGAGTCCTCCGACTATTGTAAAACAGTGTCCACAAAATGTACTTGCCAGATCAAGTTTATCTTTAGGAAGGCCCAAATTGACTTAAAGACCTTCAGAAATCAACTATACAGAGACGTAGTCATGTGTCCTTCTCTATTATTAGAAGCAGGATGTCTCCAGACACTTATCATCCCCCTACCGAAAAATTCAACTCTCTTACCCAAGAAATAAATTCTGTAGTAAATGAGATACAGGCATAATATATGACTAGCATCTGCCTACAAATTACCTCTTCTCCAAAGAGCGCCACAAACCCTGACAACATGGCAACCCATGTGATAAAACTATACACAGAGTCAAATCCCGAGGCTCATGTCCACCTACAACACGGAACCTTGACAGGATTATCTTTAAACAAAGAAAAACTTTACCAGTACCAGCTCTGGAAGGCATATGTTGAAGGATCAAATTGGAATTTCTCTAGGAAGGATAACTCAGAATACATCCTTTTGAAAGAAACCATAAACACCAAGATGTATTGGAAAAAGTTTATGGGAAATAAATTCCATCCTTTCCCTATTGAAGCCAGTCCAATACTGGTAAAAAGATTCGAAAAAGAAAGGATATACAGAGAAATCTACGAAGAAACAGGAAGCCATGGGCAAGGAACTCCTGGATCTTCTTTTCCTTCAGACAATGAAGACTCTGATCAAATCCTTGAAGAAGACCATGAAGACCTAACATCCACTATGGTCTCCAGAAAAGGACAATAAAGAAAGTTTTACCTGTGACACAGTAATTTTACTCTTATCTGAGTAATAGACTGAAGGGTAAAACAATACAGTTATCACATGACCGACACTACAGGTAACCGGTCATTTGTAACCGGTTAAACAGGTTACAAGTCTAAAATTTTTCTATAAAAGAGTCTGTAAGACCCTTATGTTGGGCAAGAAACTCGGAACTCCTCTCTCTCTCTTAATCTCTCTTACTCTTTCCTCTGCCTTCTCTCTAGTTCTCTCTCCCTTCTCTCAAACTTTCCTCCCTGTACTACTGTATATTCAACCATAAATAAACGAGGAATTTCAGATCTCTCCCCCCTCCCTCTGGAATCAAAGTAAGTTTTATGGAGTAGTTTCTTTCTAGGCATCTACGGATGCCTTGAGTAATATTTATTAAAAGATGCGATAATCATTTAAAGGCTTGAAAACATTTTATGTACATAATTTAATCTTTCTGTTTACCCTTTCTGTTTATATTTTGTTCTGCTGAGACTAAAGTTTATGAGAGAATATCTAACCGGCTTTGCCAGATTTATATTCTCATAAATTTTATCTTTTTTTTTATCCATCCTATTGATCTTTTTTCCTTAATCTCCATCCTTGGTATCAGAGCTGGGCTAACCTTGGATACCTTTTGAATATCTGTGTAATTGAAGTGGTTTGTATTCGCTAGGATACCCTTTGTAGATCGGGCATGTTATGGCCAGTAGAGCCGACAGAACTATAAGTCCCTGATGATCTTCCTTTGTGGGTTGAGGAATACTTTGCATATTGCGACACTCTTTACACTTATATTTTCTTGTATATGATTTTAATCTGACAGAAACAATCAAATACTGCGCGTATTCTGGGTTATATTGCTTGTAGTGGGCATATAACTACGGAGTATATATTAAGAGGAGTGCTAACAGCACTTGGGTATAACAACCCCTTTGCTCGCAGTTGAGGTATAAGAAGTCAGA